>Ga0307509_10001378_pt1 | contig 41206 bp, 42 predicted proteins | sample 10_EM_MG_FD_202245 | JGI IMG/M metagenome (GOLD analysis project Ga0307509, IMG submission 202245) | Populus trichocarpa ectomycorrhiza microbial communities from riparian zone in the Pacific Northwest, United States - 10_EM | ecosystem: Host-associated > Plants > Roots > Unclassified | place...
GCATAATTGTCTCGGTAGCAGTAATGTTTTTCAAACTCTTTTTAGTTTTTTTACTTCGGTAGAAAGTTCTCCTCATATTGTGGCTCTTCAGGATATTCCTCTTTGGAAGAATTGTCCTCCTGTTTTTGGCAACTATAAATGTTTTTTTCCTCCAGCCACTGACAGCTATAAGCCTCGAGTAGCAACCTATGTTCACGAAAGGCTACTAAGTGTTATTTCGATTCTTCCTTTGTTTTTTGAAAGGGGCGACCTCATGGCAGTGAATTTTCACTCCCCTGAGGGCCTTTTTGATACTTCTCATAATTTGTTTCGTTTGTATAATGCTTACTCTATCCCTAGTGGCCACACTAGGGCAGTTTCTCCTGTTGATTTGTTTTCTCAGTGTGATTTTCCTACACTTGTCCTTGGGGACCTCAACATTCACCACTCGGGTTCTGACCTGACTGGTTTGCTCTCCACCTACGATCAGTTCATAAGTTCCCCTTACTTCGACAGGGCTTCAGCTCAGTTGATTTCACTCCTCAATACTCCCGGGGTCTACACTAGGTTCCCGTTCTCCTCCAATCACCGCCCCGCAGTACTTGACTTGTCCTTTGCCAACACTGCCCTGCTGCCATACTTCTCCTCCTGGCACCCCTCCCTCCCACCAACCGGTTGGGATCACTCTGCCCTCACAATCATTCTCTCCACTCAGCTCGTGAAACCCCCGCACGGGGCCCAAACTGGAAACTCACGGACTGGGGTCACATTTCCCCTCTGCTTGCCGACCTCCCGCTTGCAGCTCCCCCTGGTCTCCCTACTCCAACCTTACTCGACCTGTGGTTCGACGACTGCCTTGCCAAGATCACGCATCTCGTCACCTCCAATACCCCAACTAAACGCCCGTCCTCCTACTCTAAGCCCTGGTGGACTCCAGAACTTTCACAGCTACGACACCTCCATCACCACGCCTCCTGCCTCATGAGAAAGAACCAGGCCTCGCCCACCGCAGCCCGTGCGGCTCGGAACACGTACTTTAACGCTATCCAATCCGCCAAGAGAGTTCACTGGTTACAGTTTCTGGCTGACGTCGATTCGCGATCAGTCTGGGATGCCAGAAAGATTGCAGCCGGTAGAGCCCCGGATCGCTTCCCTACGGTTGTAAACTCCTCCTCCCCCACCGAAATTAACAATACACTCCAACAACATTTATTCCCTCCCAGACCCTCCCCTCCTCCTCCTCTCATCCTTCCTGCGTTCAAGAACGTCCCCCCGGTTTCACCTGCAGAAGTGTCTTCAGCACTTCGAAAGTCCTCCAACACATCAGCCCCTGGCCCAAGTGGTATTCCATACTCAATCTGGAAGCAGGTCCACAAGGCCAACGAGCGGCTCCTTCCAACTCTGTTCACTCCCCTCCTTACCCACGGGTACCACCCTCTAGCCATGAAGAAGGCCAACGCCATTGTCCTGGATTAACCAGGCAAACCTGATTACCGGACACCTGCTTCCTTTCGCATCATTGTCCTGCTTGAAACTGTCTCCAAGATACTCAAAAGACTTTCCGCTCTTCGTCTCGCTTCCTCCGCCCGCTCCCTTGGCCTCTTGCACCCCAATCAGAGTGGGTCCCTGGCCGGTCTGGGCTGTTTCGACCCTGTCGCTACTCTTACCCACGAAGTTCGCCTACTCCAGGCTGCTTCCTTCAAAGTCTCAACTCTCTGCCTGGATGTCAAAGGTGGTTTTGACAATGTCTGCACAAACAAGTTGGCCAATATCCTCACTAAAGGGGGTGTCTCCGCCTATCTGGTCGCATAGATCAAGTCTTTCCTCTCCAAACGCCAGTGCCGTGTCATATTCCAAGGCGCACCTACGGCTTTCTGCCCGGTCGCGGTTGGCACCCCTCAGGGCTCTCCGATATCTCCGCTTCTTTTTGTGCTTCACATAGCCAGCCTCCACCCAACGATCCCCCAAGGTGTGGCGATTTCCTATGTCGACGACCTCACTATCACGGTCAGCTCGCACTCTGTACGTTCGAATATCCGCGCTCTGCAATACTATTTTGGCGTTATCCAAAGGCAGGGTGCCGACCTGGGGGTGGCTTTTTCTGTCCCCAAAACTGAGCTCATTCACTGGAGAACCCCCAAGAACCGCTATGATGTTTCCTTTGCCCCCATTACGCTCAATGACATGCTCTTTCCACCCTCTCAAGCTGTGAGGTGGCTTGGATACTGGCTCACCCCTACTCTGCATTCCTCTGTTTATTTCCTGAGACGGCTGGCACTTGCCAAAGCATCTTTCGCTACAATCCGGCAGCTCAGTGCAGCTGGCAAAGGCCTCTCCTCCTGGTGCAACAGAAAATTAGTTTTGGGTGCCATTCTTCCCATCCTCACCTATGGTTGCGACCTTGTTGTCCCCAACACAGCCACCCTTAGGAAGTTCGACTCCTTCTGGCATGTAGTGCTCCGATGGACGACTAACTGCTTTTATCCCACCGCCCTCGGCGCTCTTTACCGGGAGGCTTCGCTTTCACCCATCTCCTCTATTTGCAAACACCGCCGCCGGTCAGCTGCCCTCCGCCTGGTCTGCGCCCCTTCGGAATTAAATCCTGCCACCGCCCCAATACCAGGGTCTGTGCCCACCTGGGACCAGGGGCGTTCTGGGGACGATCATCGCTTTCTCCTCTGAGGCTCTCCCAAAGCCGTTCACCTTACTTCATGGTCTTCCCCGGTGGTTAATTCAGCCAAGCACCTACCACTAGACTCCTTATGTCACGAGGTTTCAGACCATATTGAGGAAATCCCTATCCTCCTGCTCGCCTCAACTGATCTTGTGGCGCTTCCGCTGTCGCGAATTCCTTCCGTCACCTACCAAGCCCTCAGAGCTCCTCTGTTTCAATCTCTCCTCACTGACTGGCTAGACTTGAGTCCGCCGTTACCTCCACACTATCTTTATAGTGCCTGCCTCACTCCCCAAGCCTTTACTGGCCTTCCTCGATTTATATGTGGCGACATTCACCAGATGGGTTCAGCTGCCAGCTACCTTGCCGCACATGTCTCCTGGAGGAATAGGGACTCCAGCACCCTCTGCCCTTTCTGTGATGAAGACGATGAGTCCTTCCAACAGGCGATTCTCTTTTGCCCCGCTAAGGCTCAGCCTCGTCTCAACCATCTCTCAGGTGTGGACGACATTGGCTGGACGGTCCCCTTTGGCTCTCGGTTCCCCTCCTCAGGTGGTTAGCTGAGTATCTTTACGCTACTCGCCCGGGCTTTCCTCCAGCCATGTTGCGCATTCGAGCCAGTACTGCGCCTCCTGAGCCGGTTTCGGACTCAGATAGCGTATAACACAAATTCCCTAGTTCGGTCCCGCCCTTCTAGGTATTGCTACTTCAAACTCCCCTGCTTGGGTTTCTCTTCAGGGTAATTTTCTACATAGGTTTTTGAGTTTCCTTTGTTTCTAGTTGACTACGGCAGTGGCCAGGTGGGGCGGGGAGGTTAGTTAGTACTTTTGAATGTTTTTCTTATGTGTTATAAGAAGGGCTTTACTTTACTTTTATTTTGTTAGTCATCGATGGGGATGCAACAGGGTTCGGATGATCCTGCTTGGAGAGTTTTTGCACGTGTTGTTTGTGTTTTGGTATTTCCTTTGTTAGTTTTTGGAATTAAGGTTTTTTATAGGCCATAGCGCGAGCTGCATGCAGGATTTTGTACCTAAATCAATAATCACATGATTCACAAAAAAAAACAAAGAAAAAAAAGAAAAAAGGTACAAAGACAGCCACACTCCGCGCCCTCTATATTCCTCTCGCTTAAAATACTTACCGCATTCGGCCAACATAAACCTGAGGGTTTGGTCTTTATTTCGTCATGCTACATCTACTCTGGCTTTTCACTTTGGCTTTATTTTCAAGTGAAATATATATTTCACCTTTGCTGAGAGGATTTTTATTATTGGAAAGCCAAACTGATAGTTTGACTTTACTTGCTCTCTCACCCTCCTCCCTGTCCTCCGGCCTGGCCTGTTAGCCTTGTTCTGATGTCGTCTACCCCTCTCTCTTCCACTGGTGCAGGCCCGGCCTCGGCTGTTGGCCCTGCTCGCTCTGCCTCCTCCCGCCAGGACCGTAGGGCTGATCCCATCTCTCTTTCGTCGTCATCCCAGTCCTGTCATTCCTCTCTCTCCGGGGAGGCTGACAATGTCACCAATATCGTTGGGCATGCTGCCAGGCTCGCTCGCCTTGATCCAGCATTGTTCCCCACTGTCTACAATGCCTCCGCCGCCACTTTGCCCCATAGTCAACTCGCTATGGCCCCTCTTCTCGCCTAACTCATCGCTATGGTTAATGACCTTCGTGCCTCTGTTACCTTCTTGACTTGGCAGGTTGAGTCCCTCGCCTCCGCTCGGGCAGAGCGCTCAGCCACCCCCTCACCACCAGCCACATCCAACCTGGAGGCGTCCCTCAAGGACTTGTCCTCTCGTGTTGCTGCTCTCGGCTCACACCGCGCCACACAAGTGGCACCCCCGCTGCCTCAAGCGCCACCCCCTCCCGCCCCTGCTGTCCAAGCTAAACCTGCTCAGCAGAAAAAGAAACTCGCCACCCGCCTCACGTCTCGTACGGTCGCCGCCCCGAACTTCCCTTTCCTCTTTGAGGGAAAGTGGTATGGCAACCCGGACACATACGCCAAACGCCACCCGGACTCACCCCAAGGTGCAATCCTCTTCGCCTCTCGCCACCCGCAATCAGACGAAGCCAAACTTTACTCTCAGCGATACCCAGCCACCCCACTCTTGCATACCGGTCCCCCCCCCGGTTTCATCGTTTCTGATCCCCCGCAGCCCCAAGATGAAACCTGGTCAGATGTCACCAGGAAGGGCGGTAAGGGCAAGAAAAGCGCCACTGCAGCACAGGTCGCTGGGTTAAGCAAGTCTAGTGTCCCCAAAGCACCCCCGCCGCTCGCAGCTGCTCAATGTCGTTTCTTTGCCCCCCGTCCCTCTCCAACCCTCCCGAACGATTTGTTCATCATGACTGCTACCTTTGCCGACATCATGCCCGCTGTGCTTAAAGAGGCCAACTGCTCACTACCCCTCCCTTACTGCCTCCGTCAATCGCAATGGGGCTGTTACTCTCACAGCCAATCCCTACACCCCGTCTTCGGCTTACTCTCCCTTTTTTGATGCAATGACTAAGAAGCTCAACCAGAGTTTTCCAGTTGGAGACAATCGTTTAGATGTTTTCAGGGAGGCACCCACAAGTGTCGAGCTCCTCATCCACAATCTTCCTCTTTCTATTCTCCCGCACGGGCCTACTGACCTCTTCCCCTCACTCCTTGAATCAATCAGCACTGCTATTGACGTCCCCATATTTGTGGCTAGATTCCTACAGTCAGATCCGGTCAAAAGGGCTGAGAAGCGGACAACCTCGGTGGTTGTGGCAATCGACCCACTCCATGTTTCCAGGTTTGGCGAATCCATCCGGCTTTTCTCCCGCGCCTGCACTGTCGCCCCCACCTACTCCGCCTCCAAATCCACGCAGTGCCGCAAGTACTGGCGTTTTGGTCACTCTGCTCCTCTATGCAAAGAAGCGGCACAAGCTTGCCCGATCTGCACAATCCTCCAACATCGCTCCGCCCACAGATGTGCTAATCAGAGCTGTCTGAAAGGGGGCTTTGAAAAGTCGGTCGTGGGATGCTGCAACGCCTCCCCTCCTCTCCGTATCAACCGTGGTGGTCAGCACGTCTCATTCGATAGCTCCTGTCCCATCCGCCGCAAAGTCCTCTCCGCACTCCGTCCTCCGAGGGACCAACACATTCCCGATGCCCCCGATGTGGGCCCCCCCCAAACCACCCCTCAGGGTGCAACTGTTCACCCTGCTCTTCCAGCCACTCCAGCCAGGCACAGTACTCATTTTCCTCCCTCTAGCGAATCTACCCAACCCGAAACTGTCAAACTGGTTCGCAGCTCATCTGCCTAATCTAACCTCGCCCCTCCCCTCCCCCGCAGCAATCTCTTTGGTGCTGGCAGCACCCTCTTCAGAGCAAGCACCGGTGCCAACTGGAGCGAGCCCGCGCCGACCGACGTCCACATGGATCTTTGGATGTCGACAAGCCCAGCCCCAACACAGAGTCCTTCACCATCCCAATCATTCCATTATCCTGGTTGTTTAAATCTTTCGATTGTTCAGCATAATTGTCTCGGTAGCAGTAATGTTTTTCAAACTCTCTTTAGTTTTTTTACTTCGGTAGAAAGCTCTCCTCATATTGTGGCTCTTCAGGATATTCCTCGTTGGAGAAACTGTCCTCCTGTTTTTCGCAACTATAAATGTTTATTTCCTTCTGCAACTGACAGTTATAAGCCTCAGGTTGCAACCTATGTTCACGAGAGGCTATTGAGTGTCACATCTATTCTTCCATTGTTTTTTGAAAGGGGTGACCTCATGGCAGTGAACTTTCACTCCCCTGAGGGAGTTTTTGATACTTCTCAGAATTTGTTTCGTTTGTACAATGCTTACTCCATCCCTAGTGGTCACACCAGGTCAGTTGCTCCTGTTGATTTGTTTCCTCAGCATGATTTTCCTACACTTGTTCTTGGGGACCTCAACATTCATGACTCCGCTTCCGACCCGACTCGTTTGCTTTCCAACTACGATCAGTTTATAAGTTCTCCTTATTTTGACAGAGCATCAGCTCAATTGTTTTCTCTCCTCAATACACCTGGGGTCTACACTAGGTTTCCGTTCACCTCCAACCATCGCCCTGCAGTTCTTGACTTGTGCCTTGCCAACACTACCTTGCTTCCGTTTTTCTCCTCCAGGAACCCCTCCTTCCCGCCAACTGGTTCGGATCATACCCCCCTCACAATCATTCTCTCCACTCCGCTCCTGAGGGCCCCGCCCCACGGCCTTAACTGGATACCCGGATTGGGATCACATCTCCTCTTTGCTCGCCGATCTTACGCTTGCAACTCTCCCTGCTCTCACCACTCCGCACTCACTCGACCTATGGTTCGATGACTGCCTCGCCAAGATCACGCACCTCATCACCTCCAACACCCCAACCAAACGCCCATCCTCCTACTCTAAACCATGGTGGACTCCTGAACTTACACAGCTACGATGCATTCATCACCAAACCTCCTGTCTCATGCGAAAGAATCAGACCTCGCCTGCCCTGGCCCGTGTGGCTCGAAACACACATTTCAAGGGTATTCAATCTGCCAACAGACTCCACTGGTCGCAGTTGCTGGCCAATGTCGACGCGCGATCAGTCTGGGATGCCAGAAAGATTGCGGCCGGCAGAGCCCCTGATCGGTTCCCCACACTCGAGAACGCCTCCTCCCCCTCCGAAATTAACAACCCACTTTTACAACATTTTTTCACTCCTAGACCCTCTCCCCCCCCCCCTAACCCTTCCTGCGTTTAAAGACGTCCCTCCGGTCCTACCAGCAGAAGTGTCCTCCGCACTTTGAAAATCCTCCAACTCGTCCGCCTCTGACCCAAGTGGTATTCCTTACTCTATGTGGAAGCAAGTCCATAAGGCCAACGAGCCGCTCCTTCCATCTCTGTTCACTCCCCTCCTCACTCACGGGTATCACCCACTAGCCATGAAGAAGGCCAATGGCATTGTCCTGGACAAACCAGGCAAACCTGATTACCGTACACCTTCTTCCTTTCGCATCATTGTTCTGCTCGCAAGTGTCTCCAAGATCCTCGAAAGACTTTCTGCTCTTCGTCTTGCCTCTGCCGCCCGCTCCCTGCGCCTCTTACATCCCAACCAGTGTGGGTCTCTAGCCAGTCTGGGGTATTTCGACGCTGTCGCTACTCTCACCCACGAAGTCCGCCTACTTCAGGCTGCTGCCTTCAAAGTTTCAACTCTCTTGCTGGATGTCAAAGGTGGATTTGACAACGTCTGCGCAAACAAGCTGGCTACCATCCTCACCAGAGGAGGTGTCTCCGCGTTCCTAGTTGCCTGGATCAAGTCTATCCTCTCCAAACGCCAATGCCGACTCATATTTCAAGGCGCGCCTAAGGTTTTCTCCCCGGTCGCTGTTGGCACTCCTCAAGGCTCTCCAATTTCTCCTCTCCTTTTTGTGCTTTATATAGCCAGCCTCCACCCTACTCTCCCTCAAGGTCTGGCAATTTCATATGTCGACGGCCTCACTATCACGGTTGGTTCGGACTCGCTACGTTCGAATATCCACGCTCTACAATACTATTTCGGCAGCATCCAAAGGCAGGGTGCCGATTTGGTGGTGGCTTTTTCGGTCCCCAAAACTGTACTCATTTACTGGAGAACCCCGAAGGACCGTTCGGATGTTTCCTTCGCCCCCATTGTCATCAACAACATGCTCTTTCCACCCTCCCAAGTCGTGAGGTGGCTTGGCTATTGGCTCACCCCTACTCTACACTTCTCCGTTCATTTCCTGAGACGGCTGGCAGTAGCCAAAGCCTCTTTCACCACAATCCGACAGCTCAGTGCAGCAGGCAAAGGCCTCTCCTCCTGGTGCAACAGAAAGCTAGTCTTCAGCGCCATTCTTCCTATTCTCACCTACGGCTGCGACCTGTTTGTTCCGGACACAGTCACTCTCAGGAAACTCAACCCATTCTGGCATGTGGTGCTCCGATGGACAACCGATTGCGTTTACACGACCACCCTCGGCGCTCTGTACCGGGAGCCCTCACTACCACCCATCTCCTCCATCTGCAAACACCTCCGTCGGTCTGCTGCCATCCGCTTGGTCTGTGCCCCTTCGGAATGAAACCCTGCCACCGCCCGGATACTCGAATCTGTGCCCACCTGGGACCAGGGCCATTCTGCGGACGATCATGGCTTTCTCCCCTGAGGCTCCCCCAAAGCCGTGCACCTTACTTCATGGCCTGGCCCGGCAGTTAATTCAGCCTAGCTCCTACCCTAGACTCCCTATGTCACGAGGTTTCACACCTCATCGAGGATATCGCTATCCTCCCGCTCGCCTCATCCATCCTCGTAGCGCTCCCACTGTCGAGGATACCTTCCGTTACCTACCAAGCCCTCAGAGCTCCTCTGTTACAGTCACACCTCGCTGACTGGCTAGACTTGAGTCCACCACTGCCCCTTTCGTATCCTTATAGTGCCTGCCTCACTCCCCACGCCTTTACTGGCCTCCCTCAATTCATATGTGGCCGCATTCACCAGATGCGTACAGGTGCCAGCTACCTTGCCGCACATGTCTCCTGGTGGAGTAGGGACTCCAGCACCCTCTGCCCGTTGTGTGAGGAAGACGATGAGTCCTTCCAGCAAGCGATTCTCCTCTGCCCCGCTAAGGCCCAGCCTCGCCTCACCTATCTCTCAGGTGTGGACGACATTGGCCCTGACGGTCCCCTTTGGCTCTCGGTTCCCCTCCTCAGGGGGCTAGCTGACAATCTCTACGCTACTCGCACGGGTTTCCCTCCAACCATATTGCGCATTCGAGTCAATACTGCTACTCCGGAGCCGGGTTCGGACTCAGATAGTGCTTAACACAAAAACTCCCTAGGTCAGCCCCGGCCTTCTAGGTATTGCTACTTCACAACTCCCCTGCTCGAGCTTCTCCTCAGGGTATTTTCTATCCAGTTTATGAGTTTTCTTTGTTCCTATTTGACTGCGGCAGTGGGCAGGCAGGGCGGGCAGGTTTTATTCCCTCCCAGTGTTTTTCTTATTGGTATAAGGAGGATTTTACTTTACTTTACTTTTGTTAGTCAGCAATGGCGATGCGACAGGGTTCTGATGATCCCGCTTGGAGAGTTTTTGCACGAGTTGTTTGAATTTTCTTTTTTCATTTGTTTGTTTTTGGACTTAAGGTTTTTTATATGCCATAGTGCGAGCTGCATGCAGGATTTTGTACCCAAATCAATAATCAGATGATTCAAAAAAAAAAAGAAAAAAAAAAGAAAAAAGGTACAAAGACAGAATTCAGCTTTAACGCTATGGCCAACAAAATCCATACCCTCCACACCCCAGGAAACATCCAAACCCCCAAGTCACTCTGGTATGAGACCAACCGCACATCTAGCCTATCGCCCAACTAAATCCTACAAACATACTCGTACACCCGAAGGAAGTAGAAAGGAAAGAAGCAAGCAGGAAGGAGAGGAGAAGCCTTAGCGACATCTACTATAAAAAGTATAAAAACTTAAGGAATGAAAGGAACCCCGGACAATGGAAATTTACGTCTGATAAGGGACGTGGATCAGCCTGAGCTAGGAAGTGAGAGTATCGACCTGCGCACTGGAGTGGTGCCGGGGGACGAAGTGGTGCCCGATGGCAGCATAGGATGGAGTATTGAGGTGACTCTGGTGAGGCGTCGACCGAGGGTGTGCCAAAGCGGCATCAGCGACGGCCAGGAGGACGGGCGTAACCGAGGCGGCTTTTTGTATAGCGACCGAAGATCGACCGCGGGAGGGGAGCAGTAAGGTGCCAGCTGAGGGGGTGGGAAGGGGGGCGTGGGTGAAGCTGTAACCGAGCAATGGGACGAAGACCAAGGGGGTGGCGGGAGGGGGATGTGAGGAGGAAGGACAGTCCTAACACTTGAGACGACCGACTAGAGTAACCGCGGCCGATGCTTTTCCGAATGCGAAACGAAGACGAGGTGCTGAAGTTACTAACCGAAGTCTTCCCCGACAGGACCACATAATCGAGACGGAAACGTAATTCGCAAAGGGCTTGGAAAGCTCAGCGCCGACCCTGAGCGAAGAGGACAGAATGCCGAACGTGCAAAACCTAAGCGAGGTGCAAAGGAAGTGCGGGGTAAAGGGGAGAACTGAACTTCATGAGCGGGCGTCAACGATGAACAGGAACAACAACCCCGTGGAGGAGGGGGGTAGACCCCAGAGGGAGAGGGGGGGTTGTAGCATCGCTCCCCTAGGCAGAAGCCATCAAGGGGGAGGAGAGGGGGTGGTGGTGGAATCCCACGATGATTTCCCTGGTGTTGAGATTTCAATCGCCGGAGGTGTAGGGAAGCTGGTTCGTGATAACTACTGTGACCGAGTCTTCTCCTTATATAGACTCTGCACACAGATAACCCTAACCCTGGTGACTCATGACTCGAGTCAAATGGTCTTTTGACTCATAATGAGTCATGCCCGAAATCCATCAGATGACCTCTATGAGTCACTGCGCAACATTCCGTAAACCAATAATAAAACATAAAACATGTCAGGTGCGCAAAGCAGGTCACGTGCATGGAACTCGTGACTCATAATGTGAGTCACACGCGAAAATCATTACATTATTATGACTCACAATCGTAAGTCATAGAAACATCAACCAATCATAATATAACGAAGACACGCAAGTGCGAGTCATGTGAGAACTATGAGTCTACTGACTGCATAGTGCGAAACATAAACATAGCTTATGACTTATAACTATTTGTCATGTGAAATCTGCATTGCTTAGTCACGATTTGTAACAGGCTGCCTGGTCCAGACACGAACGCGGTTACCGATAGTTTCCACGGCATAGAGTTGGGTGTAGCCCTGCTTCTGTTCTTCTCCTCACTGTCGGATCGGCTGGCACCCTACTGCTTCTCTCTTTGGCTGGCACCCTACTGCTTCGCTCTTTGGCTGGCACCCTACTGCTTCTACACTGTGGGCCTTTATTCCCTTCTGATCTCTGGGCTTGGGGGATTGTGATGGCTGGGTGCGTGGCTTCTGCCTGTGCTTGGGATAGGGGCTTTCATGCTTTCCGCCTCTGTTGCCTCCAGGTGACATGCCCTCCCTCCAGGTTTCGTTTCCGGTGGGCCTATGGTCGCTACTCCGCCCTGCGACACACTTCCGTTTGTATTAGTTTCGGTTACCGATCTTTCTCTTGCTGGTCTTGTCTGCCCTTGGGTCCGGGACGTAAGAGCCCCAGGTATATATATATTTACCTCTTAGTATGTGATCATTGGCCTACGGCATTGTCCTGCTGGCTCCTGGGCCCTGTCCCTGCTGCGGCAGAATGTGGTCAGTCGTTGTGCTATGGGTGGGTTGCTTATGGGTTTGGCTGGGATTTTTCTTCCTTGAGTTTGTTGAGGTTTCTGTATTTTCCTTGGTTGTTCACTGTTGGGGTGGGGGGTTTTCTTATGAGCTGCACGTCTGTGGGGGTTTTTTGGTTCGTTGTATTCAGGCCTGTACGCTCTTCTCTAGGTTCTGCCCATAGTACCGGACGCTTTGGTGTCGGGCAGGGTCAGAGGGCTTTACTACAAGGGAGGCGGGATGGACTGTAGGTGGAGATTTTTCCTGTCTTAGAGCGATAGGCATACGGGAGTTTGTACCTTAAACAATACTAAAATGATACTAAAAAAAGAAAAAAAAAGAACAAAAAACAAAAAGAAAGGTAGAAATACACCATCCTCGGTCTCCTCTACCCATCCGGTGATTGAAATCTCAACACCACGAGATTATCACCACTTTTCCAAACTCCACCCCCTGTCATGGATTCCTCCTAGGGAGTGGGGGCGCACCTGCTCTACACTCTCCTTCCCTTAGGTTAATCCCTTTGCGCTTCCTTCACTCTGAGTAGATGGATTTCGTCTTCTTTTGATGTTGTTTCCTCTCCCTACCCCGCTTTTGCTCTGCCTCTCTTAGAGCATCTGCATGGTAGGCAACACTCTTCTCAACGCCCATGTTACAGACGGCCGGGAACACTGTTTGCAGTAAGAGAAAACACTTCAACAGGCCACTGTCGATTTCTCTATTGTCTTTTTTCTTTGAGAGGCTGCCTAGTCCAGACACCAACGCGGTTACCAATAGTATCCACGGCATACTGTTGGGTCTCCCCCTCCCTCTCCTCTTCTGCTCACAGTCAGATTGGCTGGCACCCTACTGCTTCTTGACTCTTTTGGCTGGTACCCACAACTACCTGGCTGGTACCCACAAGTACTTCTTCACCATTCGGACTATGACCAGGGTCTATCACGGCCTGCCTCTGCGAGGATGGTATTGCACTATCTCCTTCCTCTTTGTCGAGTATGCGGCCAAAATAGCTGGCCCCTTTCAGCCTCCCAAGGACTTCCATCATGCTGAGCCTGGCCCCCCCGGGGTGTCTGTGCGGAAATTTCAAGTGGTCTCCGCTACCTTTGCTTTTTGTTTTTCTTTTGTTCGGATGATCGTGCCATGGGTTTTCCTGACTCTTCCTGCTTGTTCTTTGATTTGATTCCTTTTATCTATCTTCTTACCTAGTCAAGGGTTTCTTGTTTGGCGCGAGATGTGAGATTGGTTCTATACCAGAGGGACTTGGGGGGTTGGCTTTTTCCCAGAGGTAGTTGGGGGTTTTTTCTATGCCATAGCGTAAGCTGCAGGTAGGATATTGTACCCTAAACCAATCATCATATGATTCAAAAAAAAAAGGAAAAAAAAAAAGGTACAAAGACAGCATTCAGCTTTAACGCTATGGCCAACAAAAACAGTACCCTCCTCACCCCAGGAAACATCCAAACCTGCAAGTCCCTCTGGTATGAGACCGAGCGCACATCTCGCCTATCGTCAAACCAAACCCTACGAACATACTTCTACATCTGAAGGAAGTAGAAAGGAATGAAGTAAGCATGAAAAAAAGGAGAACCCTTAGTGACATCTACTACAGAAAGTATAAAAACAAAGGAAATCAATGAACCCCTGACAAAGGAAATTTACATCTGATAAGTGACGTGGATCAGCCTGAGCTAGGAGGTGAGAGTATGGACCTGCACACCGGAGCGGTGCCGGGGGACGAAGCGGTGCCCGAGGGCAGGATGGATAGGGGGATCCAGGTGACTCTGGTGCGGAGCCCCTGGAGGGTGTGCCAAAGCGGCATTAGCGACGGCCAGGAGTACCGGCATAATAGAGGGGGGTTTGTGTATACCGACCAAAGGTCGACGGTGGAAAGGGGAGCAGTAAGGTGCCAGCTGCGGAGGTGGAAAGAGGGGAAGGTATGTAGCTGTAACTGCGGAACGGGACAAAGACCAAGCGGGTGATAGAGGAAGGATAGGGAGGAGAAGGCAGTCCAAACGCTTGAGACTTCCGACCAGAGTAACTGGGGCCGATGCTTTTCCGAATACGAACCGAGGACAATATGCTGAAGTTACTAACCAAAGTGTTCCCCGACAGGACCAAGTAGTCGAGGCCGAAAGGTACTTCGCAAAGGGCTTGGAGAGCTCAGCGCCTACCGTGAACAAAGAGAGCGAAATTCCCACCCTAAAAAACATAAGCGAGGTGCAAAGGAAGTGTGGGGTAATAGGCGAGAACCGAACTTCATGAGCGGGGGTCAACGATGAACAGGAACAAGAACCCCGTGGAGGAGAGTGTAGACCCCAGAGGGAGAGCAGGGGAGATAGCATCACTCCCCTAGGCCGAAGCCATCAAGGGGGAGGAGACGGGCTGGTGGTGGATCCCACGATCATTTCTCTAGTGTTGAGATTTCAATCGCCGGAGTTCAAGGGGAGATGGTTCATGGCAGGTGGGTCCTGTTGGGCTTACTAGTATATAGCTTATAGGTGGGTTGCCTTGGGGAAGTGGGCTTGCTTTTCCTTTATTTGTGGTGTCTACTGTCGGTCGGGTATATTTTTCTTTTAGGCTAGGCTCTTATAGGGGTTTGTTTGGTTCATTGTATTCAGGCATGTTTTCTCATCATCTTCTAGTTTCTACCTATTGTACCAGGCTGGGGTTTCCTTGTCTGGCAGTGACAGAGAGTTTTAGCTTGGGGATAGCATGATGGACTGAAGATGGAGGTATTGAATGACATGGCCTATGCTTGGTTGAATGTCTATTTTACGTAAGACCGTGGGATGAGCACAGTTGTGCATTGGCCCCGATAGAAACAATTAATAAATCAGTTTACAGAGGGGGATAAGAAAAAATAAGAGGAAGAAAAGAAAAAGGCACGGTAGTTTGAGGTTCTTCCCTCCTCCTCCATCTCACCAGTCTCCCCCTAGATGATGTCATGAAGGCAGTATACCCTTCCGCAAAGGGGAAAGCTCAGCTGCTCATGCTTGACAACTGGTGTCTGCAGCATCCTCCCCGCTGGTACTACAGTTTTCCCCTGTCTTGCACCCCATACCCATTCATGAGCCTGGGGGAGTTTATGGCTGGCCTCATCCATGAGATGAGGGCCCAGAAGAGCTACCTTAGTGCCCACCCTTCCTGATCTGCCTCGGGCACCTCCTGACACTGCCAACTTTGTGGCGAAGAACAAGAAACCTTCAGCCACACCATTGTTCGCTGTCCCGCGAAAGATGGCCCCAGGGCCACCCAAATTCAAGGTTTGACCTCAGGGGCCCGGACACCTGCCTTCCTCCTAAGTCTCTCTCCACTCCTCTCTCACAACCTACAGCGGGGCCACTACTACGAACTACCCATCGGACATGTTGCTCTCTTTGGCTCCGTTACCTGGATCTATGGTTGTTTCTTCTTCTCCTACTGCCTGACACATGGGAGGCCTTTTTTCCTCTCCACTTCCTCAGCGCGGTAGGTTTTCTACTGTGATGGTTGTTAAGGTGTTTTTTTATTCAGTTGCGAGTTAGTTGTTTAGGTAGTATCGTCATTGTAGATTCCTTTGTTAACCGTATAATGGTGCTGTGTTGAATATTGGCCATACAAGGAGACCCTTGGTGTGGCTTTGGCTCTACTTCATGTTTTTTGAGATTAACCGCTTGTTTATGCCCGAGCTAGCGCTGCATGCGAGTTCTTGTACCATTTTCTTTTTTTTTCTTTTTTTTTTTTAGCATCATTTAAGTATTGTTTAAGGTACAATCTCCTATATCCAGATTACTCTAAGACAGAACAAACCTCTACCCACAGTCAATCCCGCATCCCTCTTACTAAAACCCACAGACTCTGCCCGACACCAAAGCATCCGGTTCTATGGGTAGAAACTACAGCAGAGCGTACAGGCATGAATACAATGAACCAAAAAACCTCCAGATTCGTGCAGCCCTTAAGAAAACCCCCTACCCCAACAGTGAACAACCTAGGAAAGTACAGAAACCTCAACAAACTCAAGGAAGTAAAATCCCAGCTGAACCCTTAAGCAACTCACCAACAGCCCAATGACTAACACAATTCTGCCGGTGCAGGGGAGGGGCCAAGGAGCCAGCAGGATAATCCAGTAAGCCATCATCACACAAAAAGAGGCAATCGCATCTCTGGGCCCTGGGGCTCTTACGTCCCTGACGAAGGGGAGACAAGACTACCAGGAGAAAGATCGGTCACCGAAACCATAATAAACAGAATTGTCTGGCATGGCGAAGTAGCAACAGTAGGCCCACCGGAAACAAGAACGGGAGGGGGTGCATGTCACCCGGAGGCAACAGAGGCAGCAGGCATGAAACCCCTACCCTAAGCACAGGCAAAGGCCACGCACCCAGCCATGAGAATCACCCAAGCCCAGTGATCAGAATGGAACCGGGGCCCAAGGTATAGAAGCAGTAGGGTGGCAGCCAAAGGAGGCAGTAGGGTGCCAGCCGATCCGACCGTGAGGAGAAGAGGAGAAGGGGGTAGACCCAACTCTATGCTGTAGAAACTATTGGTAACCGCGTTCGTGTCTTGACGAGTCAGCCTCTCAAAGAAAAGTGACATCAGAGAAATCGACTGTAGCCTGTTGAATTGTTTTCTTTTACTGCAAACCGTGTTCCCGGCCATCTGTAACATCGGCGTTGAGGAGCGTGTTGCCAAGTGTGCAAATACACTAAGCGAGGCTGAGCAAAAGTGGGGTAGGAAGAGGAAACATGATCAAAAGAAGACTAAATTGATCAACCCAGAGTGAAGAAAGCGCAAAGGGATAAACCTAAGGGAAGAAGACAGCAGAGGAGGTATGTCTCCACAACCTAGGATGAAGGGAGGACGGGGGGTGGAGTTTGGAAAAGTGGTGATAATCTCGTGGGGTTGAGATTTTAATGGCTAGGTGTGTAGAGGAGACTGAGGATGGAGTTTTTGTAACTTATCAATAAATACATGATAGAAAAAAAGAGAAAGGAAAAATAAAATCACCGTCATTTGAGCCACAAATCTGCTTCTCTACTTCTCTGGTGATTAAAATCTCAACACCATGGGAAATTTTCATGGATAGTCCCTTTCCGCTTCTTTGATTGTCTAGTTGCCTAGAAGTGTTAAACTACTCCCCTCCATCTCTGCCTCCATATCCCCTGCTGATGACATTGTCTACAGCCAGTCCTTGTCTAGGTGTTTCATGGCTACTCGCACTGCCTCTCTCCGAACTATGTGTCACCACCCTCGCTTAACCCTTTGCATTGTCCGCAATTCAGGCCTCTCGTTAACAGGTCGGTCACAGTCTCGCGTTATCGCAGAAGTAATGGCCCCACAGGCTCTGCTGTCTGGTATTGCACTATCTTGTGATAGTCCTGTTGAGTAGGGTTTGTATTGTGGAAAAATCATGATCTCACTTCGCTTGCGTTCCTTTGTACTTCCCCGTTTGGGTCTGCCTGTCCTCCCTCCACTCCTACGGTTTGGTCGGCTGGCACCCTACTGCATAGCTTCACTTGCTAGCACCCTAGTGCCCTCTCCGCCTGGCCTCTCTTCCCTCATGACTGTCTCGAGTTGGCATCTGCCATGGCTGCGTGCCTTCACAGGGAATTCTCTTGTTCCTAGTGGTTTGACACAGTCACCTCTGTCCCTCGCGAGGCATGCACTTCCCCCAGTCAGCTCTCTGGTAGGCCCCCAGTGATAACCCTGTTCTGGGACACAATTCCTCGATGTTTGTTTGGATTTGAATCACCCTCTGGGGTTGGCTTACCTCTTCGGCTGGGCTATATTGTATGGGTAATTAGCCCCTTGTATGTGTTGTCGAGTCCATGACTTTGTCCTTATTATTCCTGGAACCTTCTCCTGATTCGTCACAATAGGGTCTATCGCTGGGCTAATGGTGTGTTGTCTACGGACTTTGTGTTCTAGGTGTTTCTTTCTCAAGGAGCTTGTGGTTTCCTTACTTTTCCTTGGTTCTTCCCTGTTGGGATGAGGTTTTTTCTTATGGGTTGCATCACTGCGGACGTTTTTGCTTTGTTTCTTTTCAGGCCTGTATTTTCTCCTGTAGCTTTCTACCTATAGGACTGGATAATTCCTCAGGCCTGAGGCTATGAGGAAGGGTCAGAGGGTATGTTAGCAGAAGGGAGTCGGCATGGACTGTAGTTGGAGGTTTTCAGAAACATCCCGCGAGGTGATCAGGCCCTTGTACCTAGTTCGCTTCTTAGCCTTATACACAGGTCAAAGCAGGAAAAAGGAAAAATAAAGAAAGAAATCCAAGTAGTTAAAGCTCTTCAGGCAATGATCTAAGTAATACAATACCCAGAGACTCGGGCATGGCCCAATCCCATTCACAGTGACCTTCCATAGGTGTAAGATATCAGATATCCCTACTCTCCTTATCTCTGTGTTATTTTTCTTGTATACGAGTACTCTATTACTATAACTATTGGATTCCTCACGATGACTATACCTACTATGAAAGGAAGATGTTGGTCTATAATTATAGATAAACTAGACTACGTAGACTATATTGATAGGCGATAATAGTCACAATAGTCGTTTTCCATTACGAGCACTCTACAGAAGGCTGTTTGTTACACACGGCCCCAGTACTGAGCCTACACTCTCCAGGTACCCAACATACCTTCTGAACCGAGATAACACCTGCTGCAACTCCCTACCAATGAGGCCATATGGGCACCTCAAGTCCGACCAGAACAGCACAAGAGAAACTCGGCACCCACGGTATATACGTTGTACAGGACAGTCCGGAAGAAAGGTACTTAGTATGTATAGCAACTGGAATTACCATTCGACCACATTGTGAATATCCACTTTCTACTGAACTGGATGATACCACCCCTTCTTATCTGAGTTCCGCATATACCCCTGGAACCCACATACCACCTGGGTGCATTTATTGCAATACTGGGGGATAATGGATACAAGTGCTGAAGCTAGTGGCGTGGAAGTATTTACATTATGGCAAACAAACTTTCTATCAAATTAGGAGCACTAATGAAGAGATCTGTTTAGATATAGAATTCCAAAGGGTGAATCTGCATCTCTTATCAGTCCGTTGAATAAACACAGTTTAAACTCATTTGACACTTGCAGCTTGGCCTTTTGTTTCAGGGTTGGTTGCCACTGAGGCATTTGTGATATTAGAATATCAGTCCTTATATATCGCTGTACCCACAAGAGCACTGGGAAAGAAGGTTTTGTTCTTCGGCATCTCCGTCGCAGTCATTACGGTTCACCTCGCACTATTCCTGTATCCTTTCCTGCCTATTTAAAAACAGAACATTTACACAACTTCCTATATTACACTAGACCTGAAGAATCATTCTACTTACTATTTCTTTAACAAATTTTAAAATGACCTTCCTGAGTGCACCTTTCGGTATGTATCCCAATAGCTTTCCAAAAGGCAGCTGCAAACCGATCGCACAAGCCTATCGTCCCTTTCACAAATTTATCCACCTAACCAATTCTCGGCAGCAATTTCTACTCGAGTAAAACCACCAGAATCAATGGCTTCGTGCAAACCTCACTGTCACGCCACTAATACCACCCTGGACTTCAATGGGCTCTCACATTATAGGACCTGAAAATTAGAAAGAGGGGAAACACTTGCAATCAGGGAATTCGAAACTGTAGAGGTAGTAGCAAAAAGTATTTGAAAAAAAAGAAGCTCTTCTAGATTTACCAGGCTTGGAAGTGCATATGGAAAGAGCAGCAGCAGAGCTAGTATACTCTCTATAATTCAGAAGATAAGCAAAGAGTATGATGAAGATTTTACGGCTCTTATGAAGAAGTATCAGATGATAGCACAAGAGTATGATAAGCAGTTTTGGGCAGATAGCGAAAAATGGAAGAACTGAGCAAAAGAGTTAACCAAGAAGCTAGAAGGGATAAAGTTTTCATTGGACCAGTTGTAAAAGCATTCTCTTCATCATACAGCGGTAATTAACCCTGAAGTGAAGGTGAAAACCGAGGGTGAAATATTGACGAATACAGTTTTGATAATACCGGGAGATATCATCAATACTGAGAAATTCTCTGGCATTAATGGGATATCCTAGTGAGTAGGTGCTGCCTAGTCCCACCTCTTTGGCATGTGCCCCACCACTACAGTGATCCAACTTGCTTACTAAAAATACCAGAATCAAATATCCTTGTACTGAGATCAATAAATATGCAACAATTAAAGCTAATCCAGGGAGGTATTCCAGACAATGAGACCTGCTGGATGGGGGGTTAGGGGGACTTTCAAGTGCCCTGAAAAAGGCAGACAGCAAAGGCGGTCTATTTCAGTACTGGAATACTGCTCATGACAGCCGTTGTTAAGGACTTTTCACTCTACAATGTAAGACAAATCTGTGTTAGAGAACATGCCGGACTGCGCCGGACTGCCAGGCAGAGTTTTTGCACTAAATTGGTGTCCTAGATAAGTATCAATATGTGCAAAAAACGATAAAAGAGACCTGTTATCCTGTTCTAATCAATGGTGGAGTGAACTCTTGACATCTCCTCAATATCGGATGATCGCTAGATGTGGAATATACTTAAGATATATGTAATCCCATGGAATTAACAATAAAGCACAAAATTCAACTGACAGATTCCTGATATCCTCTTGTGTATAAGACCATTATTCATATGGAAAGCCTTTAGCGAAATCTACCAAGTCAAAGTTATAATTCCCACATCTTGGATTGTGACTAAGTTGCATTTCTACATCAGGTTCTATTAGTCTGGACTGAGTTAGACTAGTGACAGAAAGTGAAAAGGAAGAAACCCAAAAACACGATAGCAAGCTGAATAGCAAGGTGTAAAATCAAAATATAAATAATTGTAGCAAACATGTAAGTCAGGCCAGATGGCATGACATAGAATAATAGGCGAATAGTGGGAACTGGGGGAGAGACAGCGGACTTCCGGGGGACTGGTGGGGGACAGCGGGGTGCAGTAGGCACTGCATGTAGATGCCATTTCGCATTGGGGATGGCGGGCCCGCTCGTCCTCCACTATTTGTAGTAGGGCAAATTTGGAAAAAGGCCGGACTAGTGGCACAACGTCTTGACCATCTTGTTCCTTCAGGATGGACAGACTGCCCACATTGAGAACTCTCGTCATTTGGAATCTTTTGTTGTTTACGACTGGGTGCAGCCCAGAAAGCATGTTGGGATGGCATCATTCTGTCTAGAGTTTGGCAATTAGTTATCACCCATTTATATCAATGCCCAGAACAGCTTCTAATACCTGATGCTATGTGTAGTTGTGATTGGAATTGACCCTATCCAACCTGTCAAGCACAAGGTGCCGATTGACAACTTGTTACTAACTATGCCACTATCCCTGCCTTCCGCACAACATCTCCGCCAGGCGATATCTCTCTTCACTCATTCTAATAAACCTTGTATTCACATGTTAGTCAACACTTAATAGACATTACTACTGTATCCCTGTCAATTTCAGCAACACAGGAATATAGAGGTAACTGACATTCTGATGAAACTGAAGAAAAAAAGCTATATGCCAACAGACTCATAGTAATGAACGTAAACTCCTTTTGAATGAAAGCAAAGAGATTGTAGAAAAGAGGATTGTTCTCACCAACTCTTATAAGAAAGGGGCCTTAGAGAAGCGAGATTCTAGAAAGAATGCAATGAGGACAAGTTATATCAGAGGGGTAGATTGACCGTAGCATTGGGACAAGTCGTGTTAGCCCACTATTAAGGAAATTATATAGTAGGCATTTTGGCTATCTATTCCATGTATTTACCAGGCAGCAATCAAGCTGGGATTAAAGCATGAAGGGCTTTACCTTAGTATGTATCACAAATTGTGACTAACCAAGGCAGACTTTACATGACTAATCCCTATTAGTCATAGATATGTTTATATTTCATGCTATGTAGTCAGTTGACTCATAGTTCACATATGACTCACACCTGTGTATAATTCTTTTATTATGATTGGTTGATATTTGTATGACTTATATTATAAGTCAGAAGTGTCGGTCAGGTGATGCAGTTGGCACACCTAACTTCTTTTATGACTTTTGATTGGTTTACGATATGTTGTGCTGTGACTTGTAGGAGTCATCTGATGGATTTCAGATATGACTCATAATGAGTCACTGGACCGCGTGACTCTAATTATTAGTCACCACTGTTAGAGTTGTTCGTGTGAAGAGTCTATAAGTCCGAGACTAGATCATACTAGTTAGACCTCTTCATGCAACCATCTATGTACTTTCTTAGACTATACTTTCAATATAACCTTTAACTCTTTATATCTGGCTTGTATTCAAGCAAACTAGCTCTTAGTATCAGAGTTTCCACAATCTTGTAAGATAAGGACTGACGCTATTGGTCTTCTTGGAGACTAAGGACTTTGCATGATAGACTATAAGATAGTCAAAATACGAACCAAGATTCAAGGATTGTCTTATTATAAACGAGAACTATCAGAAAGTTGGAAAATCTTCACCTAAGCGATTTGTTACTTGTTGTATGGATAATCTTCCCCTGGTAGAATTGCTACAATATGCTGGATAATAGGAAAGCCTCATCCTTAATCCACTTGGTACGATTGTGGTGTCAATGACTGGAGCATTGTGGAGATATGACAGCGGTCATCAACATAATGAATAACTAGTTCACGATAGAGGTGAGCACTTACGAGAAGTCCTCTACAATACAATCCTTAACGAATATTTACCTTCTGATTATCTCCCTTTTGTTTATTTAATAATTACCTTCAACCTCTTCAGCCAAAAAGTCCTGATATCCGACCCCTGAACTATATATTCCATATCAAACCATACTTGACTTGATTTATTTTATCTTTCCAAGTGTTGCAAACATGGAACTAACCTTCATTGTGTCCAGTACCTTTTCCCATCCTTTCTTTAAAGTTGAGCTAATCTTGTTTCTGCTAGACCTCCCTCATTTTAACAGATTACTCCCTGTTTCTCCTCTACTATTCTCAAAGCTCAAGTTTTGGAAGAACGCTTAGTCTCTCAGCCCCCCATACAACTGCCACTATCATACCATAAAGGCACTCATCGCATGTCAGGTCACTTGTGCTAGTGATGCAAAAGATGAAAGAAAGTTGGTCCTAAAAGCAGGACAGATAGATGCAAAAAAGGTGAATAAGAAACTCTTGAGCCGTGGCAAGAGCAAGGGCCCTGTATATTTGAATAGGCTGGCAGGCCGAATGCTGAACACGATTGCTAAGCTAAGGATAGATTAAGAGCAGGAGGACAAGCAAATTAGTAAGCAGAAGGATAGGTGGGAGGTGGGTGAGGAGAAGGGGTATACAGTCAAGAAACCAGGGTTCTGAATGGTCTGAGTAAGATTAGACTTGACCAGCTAGGTAGGCTAATAGTCAAGTCTGGTCTGATGAGGGAAATCAGACCAATACGATGGTCTCAATTAGCAGACCAGACTTGGCCAAGACTGGTCTGACCCAGCCCATCAACAATAGGATATATATTTATGGGTGTGGACAGAATTAGAATCCATGTTTACATTTCCTACTTATATAAGAAGATATTGGGTTCCAGTAAAACCTTTCCTAAATAAACTGATTCATTCCATCAATGCTACCACAAAATCTGAGGAGAGCTAGAGTGATCCTAGTGGCTCAGTTAGATTCAGGGCAGCAAACATAGTTTCACCAGTATCACATCTTTTGCATACAGCAAAGTGTGCGATATTATGTGACAATGCCATCTTTTATAAAGAGTGGTCTGAGAACAGTGCAGACCAGACCAGACCACCAGGTGGTTATGTCGACTCATTGACACTGACCAGGAGTGTGAAGTGTGGTCCAGCTGCCAAGCCTAGATAAGTCGGACTATTCGGAAGAGCATAAGACACTGTGTGATCAAAACGAAATAAAGCCCGCTAAGGACGAAATTGACAAATTGGAATTAGGTGTAAAGGGATAAGAAGACAGATTCAATGCTGCTGATAGAGATGTCACCTTGAGACAATGGGTACTGATTGGTATTGAAAGAAGATGCGGTATGTTTGGTAACCACAAGAAGTTGATCTCCTAAGGTAGTGGTCTCAATGCTCTTGAAATCCTACTTGTAAACATGGCGGTACATCATGAGAGTGTCTTGGCTGATTATGCTTTAACAAAACAAGGGGATAATACCAACACTAAGAGGTTCACTCACCTGTACGGGATATCTATTGAAAGTGTCGAATTATTCCTCAGTATGTTTTGTACCCAATTGGATCACCGTGGTTTCAGGTTAGTTGTAATAGTACCATCCAATATGCTTCAACCCAAGCTCAACAAACATGCAACTATTGTTCCGAATGCAGGGAGATATTCCAGTGGGTGGGGCAAGCTGCACCAGACCGACTCGGTGGAAGTGTTATTTGAAAATCAGAATGCCAGAGGTGAGGAGTGAGAGCTGTTTGAAGCTGGGAATATTTCAGGATTGCCTCAAACTAGATGCTAGCTCAGGATTATTTGTGCTTGGTGGTCAGGTGGTAGAGTGTGTAAAGACCAAAAAAGGACAGGTGGTGGATAGGGGGAACTACAATTGCTTATTATTCTTAGGCTATTAGATCTAGGCCTGGCAGTAATATAACTATAACCATTTCCTTGAGCTCCTTATTGTAGGTAATGATAATTGTCAAACTCTGATATAATGCATTGCCTGTCGGAAAACCTACCTACAAATTCACATACCATGATAGTTCTATATAGAACTTCAATAATTATAATAGTGGTAAAAAAAACTTATATAATATTAATGGATATATGGGAATCAAAGAATGCATAGTAATGACAGAAAAGAGGTCAAAAGAAGCAAGGCGATTGATTAGTGTATGTCAGTTAACAGCTAAACGGACGATTTGTGTACGAAATTTAGAGGGTTGAACTGCTGCACCCAACAGGACTGTTGAAGAAGAAGATTTTGGGTTCAGTTAACATCCTGCAATTTGCTGTAAATGGGTTCGAATATTGAAAAATGAAAAGCTGCCCCTACTTGGATATTTAAGGGCAATGGTACTGAAATGAAAAATCTACATAGAAACTGTTGCACGATGCCAACTGGTCATCTTTCAAACGATTTACATTATCACTTCTGGATAGTACAATGTAAATTATCTCTTTCACTGCTGTAAGCAATAATTCAATTTGTCCAATGAAGGCCAATAATACTCATAGTTGGGCAAATTATAATTTACTTAGTGTGGTGAAGGTTAATATTTCTTAGAGTAGTAGAAGAGATATGATAATTAACTCACCAAAAAGGTAATCTTTCCTGGACCCATATCCATACTTCAGTACCTTTGTCAGAGTGGCTTTCGTCCCTCCTGTAACCGGTACAGGTTACCAGTTTGAGTATGCATTTGATTTATATATTGTTTGAGGATATGAGTGCAGGAAAGTTGTATGCTTTCTTGGTTTGTGTTATGTTTGCTCTTATTATAAGATTTCAGGAGACATGTAAGCCTTGGTCTTTGTTACCTGTATTAGTTTAGGATATGAACTTTAGAAGTTCATTAGCCTTGTTTATTGTTGTTTACTTTGGGTTAGGTATAGTTTGATACCTTAGGATTTGGATATGATTGATGCGAGATGCATTATCCCAAGTGTATTTTTAGAGACCAGTATCTCTCCTGAATTAGGAAGATCAGACTTCGACAGACAGAGTTTTCAATTTACATGGTTAAGTAGTTGTCTTCTATTTAGTTCAATTCGAGAATATTTGAGCTTGGTACAGGCCCAAAGCAATTGGCCCTCTCTTGGTAGTTTCAATAAAGGAATAGAGTCAACTCAATTACTTGTTGGCGTCTCCGGTACTTCATCTTGTCTATACAACCAGTTTGGTTAGATTAAATACCTATACCCCTGGCAAGATGCCTACCCCACGCACAGTGCTTAGATTTTTCTAACTTCAACCAGTTAATTAAGATACTATTTTGAACCTAAAGACAAGGACAGGGAGGGAGATCTCGTGAGCCGAGCTCCCCAAGCCGACTGAGAAGCCCTTGAGATACCAGTCTCGAAGAGAGTAGAAGAAAGCAAGCAAGCAGTTCAAAATCGACGAGGCTGTTGAGTAGCTATCCAGAGACGAAGCACAAATAGTGCTGGGAGTGTCAGCAAAAGAACCCGAGAAGAAGACAGCCACCAGACCAGGCGAGTTCCCAACCACAACCCAGAAGAAAGGGGAACCAGCACCACCTCTAGACCAAGACAGTTCAAGGATAGTGATAGTGACAGCGACAACCACATGTCAGAAGCAGGAGTGGCAGATCTGCCTGAACCTCCTTCTGCCCAGTACCTGATAGGGCAACTAGGATACAAGCCATAATACATCAAGCTCCGACATTTAGAGGTGAAGGAGATGATCTCAAATCAAAAGTGTTGGAGACATGATATTCTTCGGTTCAATTATATGAAAACCTGACAGGAGTCTGACCAAACAGTGCAGGATCCCGAAACTAGTGGATACTGTATAGCTCGATGCCCTTCCTCCAACAACACCAAACGTCAATAGATTATCAAAAGTTCATACTTAAATTTCGAAAATAGAGAGTCCAGGGTAACAGTACTCCTACTAGCCAATATGACAGAGTAGCAGTAGTATCTTCTGAAGAAATAATGAAGCAACATGTGGATGTATTTTCAGAGTCAATACCACAAGAAATACCATCATTGAGAAAGATCAACCACGGGATCAGGCTGAAACCGGATCCTGAAGCCAGAACATTACCAACATATTCGGTGCCTGAAAGACATACACGAGGCTTGAGCCAGTGGATCAAAGACACGGAAATACAAGGAATCATCAAATGGAAGGCAGTGCATGAAGCTGCACTTATGTTTGTCCAATATAAGAAGGATGAGAAAAGTGCCCGAACACTAGTGGGCTTGACAGAAAGAAATGGAATGAGACTAAAGAATGATGAACCAAAACCCAATCAAACAACGATCCTGAATGATATGGCAAGAGCAAGATACTGAGGCAAGATAGGCTTACGGAACACGTACTTTCATACCAGGGTCGAGCCTGAGCACGTTGGGAAGAACAGTTTCAAATCACCCATTCCGGAATTGGTTAGTGAAGATATACCTCAAGATGATATGAATGCACACGGAACATTCATGCGTATCATGTCAGAACTGATGGCGGATTTATTAGGGAACTTCGTCTGTTTATATCTTGACAATATCCTTATATTATCCCATACCAAGCAAGAGCAATTGAGACACATTGCAGCTGTTTACAACAAGCTCAAGGGAACACAGTATTATGCAAGCAGGAAGAAGTCCGAATTTTTCCCCGCGAGAATCGAGGGGCTAGGGCATATCATTGATGATGAGGGGCAGAAACCTCACCCTGGAAACGTTGCCAAAATTGATGCATAGACTACACCCACATGCAAGCGGCAACTCCCGGAGTTTCTAGGGGTAGTAAACTACATTACCAAGTTCTTACCACATATAGCGACACTTATAGCACCCCTGACAGCACTTACTACAACAGCCGAGTTAGTCTGCACAGTGGTGCATAATGCAGCGATGACACATATTAAGAAACTCATAGCCAAAGCTGGTGTTATTAAACTAGTAGACTACAAATCTGGAGTCCAAATATGGTAAATAACTGATGCTGAGCTTACAATAGTTACAGATCACCAACCTTTAACACACCTCAAAGAAGCTAATAAGCTAAGCAGAGGAAGAACCCATTGCGGAAACCTCATCACCACCTACATAGCGAACATAGTCAATCATCCAGGAAAGTAGAACTATTTAGCTAAAGCCTTATCCCACCTTCATGGGAAATCAGAAAACAACCCACACTAGGCCCAAGACCCTACAGAGGAAGACAAGGATGATAACACTCCTATTTACGCTATATTTTGGAGGCACCAAGACGTTCAAGCCATGTCGAGATACGAACCTTTACTAGTTTTCAGGCATTCAGAATGTGGATCCGACTGTAGTCCGAACAAGGACACCGAACATGATAATATGGAACTTGAAGGTCACCTCAGACGAGTGTTACCACCATACCTAAGCCCCAAGATGACCAAGGACCTTTGCACTGGTCAGTACTAATGAATGAAAGGTCAATGAGAGCTACCACTCTGGACGATCAAACAAGGAGATTGAACATTCAGCACTCCACTGCACAGCATGCAAGGAAAGACATTGCGAGTACCATGGTAACGACAAAGCCTATCTAGAATGAACAGTCAGTTTGCCTAGCAGTCCACCCATAGTCTACCCAGAACTACCCAAGTCTACCTCAGCTTCACCACCAGCGATAGGTTTACCGGTCAGCACCAGATCACGCCCAGATCTTAGCGTCCTTAAGCGCAGACTGGACAATGCGGTACTCTGCAACCAGACTATTCACCGTCAGTTCAACTAACCTCACTCTCCTGCATAGAGACACTATCGCAAGCAGCTTCTCTACTGCAATCCTTTTACACACTCGAATACCACCACCTCAGCCATCAAACCACTCCAGCTCCATGACCATGAGCGCGGACTCTATGAAATATATGATGATACACACGACAAAGAAGGTGATCACATTTAACATCTGGAAAGAGTACATGATGAAAGAGATGTCACCCAAACAACTACAAAATTGGAAGGCATAGGGTGAGAGCAAATCATAAAAGATACAGAAAGGACCCTATATGGAAACTAGCGAACGATTCCACAGCAACAGCAAGAGGAAGCAAGGCCCAACACTATAGTATTGGCAATAGACTACTCTACACGACTACCAAATAAGGCGAGAAGTGTTTTGACATACCCAAAGGACATGCCACCAATAGCGAGATTCTGACAGAGCTAGCAATCAACAAGATACACAACAAGGGTTGCCACAGGCCTCAGAGAAACCTTAAATACACTACAGAATACCTATTCTAGCCCAAGATGAGGAAAGACTTTTGAGATTTCGTTGTAAAATCTGAACTGTGCCAGATCAGTAAAGAACAAAGCACACACCTTTCAGGAGGTCCTCTGATGCTGCCCTTCTCTTGGGAGATCTTTACCTCATATGGTATTGCCTTCATGGGACCTTTCACTAAGTTTAAGAACTACGTCACGGTGTTGGTTGTGGTCAATAAAGAGGTAGGATATTGCTGGTTGATTCGTACAACTGTGAAAGCTACAGCAGTCTCTAACCTAGAGCTATTACAGAACTACATAGTTACACCTTATTGTGTGCCTATCTTGATTGTCAGCGATAGTGACCCACAATTCACCTCTCGGTTCGGAAGCCGGCTCTGAAGACTATGGGAATCAAACACATCATGGTGGCCCCATGACACCATCAGACAAACAGCCAGGCAGAACTCAGGATTCGGGAACTGAAGACAGCCCTGAGGATGGTTATCAACAAACAGCTGAACAACTGCCATGTGTCTTTGGTGCAGCTAATGTCTTACACTAAGGCTGGTTATTAGGAAACCATTAACATGTTACTCTACAAGCCAGCGTATCGGAGAGACTATCGGCTACTTAGTGGCTGTCAGCCCCCAGGAACCTCAGTACCTGCTGCGGATGATTACTACACCAGGCACAACAAACTCCAAAACTTAGCCTATCAAGTCCTCAAGCTAGCCAGAGTTCATTCTACCAAAACAGTGAGTGAGCGAAGAACACTACGCCCTCCTGGGCCCTTTGGAGGACAAGTACTAGTTTTCAGTGACATGTTCTCTATAGAATCAGAATCATCGAAGAAGCTGAACCCACCCTGGGGTTGACCCTTAATAGTATTAAACTATAACCATGTCAGACAGAACTACCCAGGCAAGATAGAGGCCAGGATGCACTGCCGGAAGGAAGCAGTATTTCACTGTTCAATGGTGAAGCTCTACAAGGGGAACAGCCATAAACTATTCCTTGGATAAGCGAATATCAAACCAGCACCAATCCTGCTCAATAAAGAACCGGAATAGGAAGCCCAGGCTACACTGGATTACAGGGAACAGTATGGACAAGGCCAGTTTCTAGTTAAGTGGAAAGATTACACAGCGAGCGAAAACATTTGGGAACCTATCGAGGGATTAGAACATGCAGAAGAAATGGTACAGGAAGAGTGGACTGATAACATGCCCGGTGAAGACATCCCAATATTCTCAGGACCCATTACCATTGGACTTTCACCTACTGAGGCAAGACTTACAGAATTGAGCGGAGAAGGACCTGTCCACAAGGGATTGTGGAACAGTTACTTTGAGAGTGATTATAATAGCAGCTGTTTATATGGAAGAAAGATTGTATGTTTTGGAGCAAATAGTTCATGATTTCGTTTTCGGGGTGTAACCAGTACAGGTTACTAGTTTGAGTATGAATTTGTTGAATGTATTGTTTGAGGATACAAGTTCAGGAGACTTGTATGTCTGGTTAGTTTGTATTATGTATTGTTTTTGGATACGAGTTCGGAAGACTTCTAAGTCTTGTTTTATGTAACTTGTATTGTTTCACGATATGAACTCCAGAAGTTTATAAGCCTTCATCAGCAAAATGAATTCCACCTCATGTATTACATACATATCTCCCTGTATCTTCTGGGAATACCCTCTCTCCCTATCCCTCCCATCCCTCATAAATTCACGCTATTTTCTCAAACTCCCTATGGCCGTCAGGAGGCTCAATTGCAACGTCCACCGTCCCCAATCCTTTGCTTTGTTCTGTGGCCCCATGTTTCCTTGGCTAGGGATGGCTTCTCGCATAACTGACCGCTGTTTTCTTTTTGTTTTTCCACTTGGACCTATTTGGCCGTTGTACAGCCCTTTTGCCCTTGTGTACATCCAGAATAACTCTGCCCAGTTTCGGGGTCATGGCACCCTTGCCAACTTCTCTCTCCAATAATTTCTCCGTTATGGACTCCGTCCCCCTGGATCCTCCCTGGGGCTCTTCCTTAAGCTCAGAACCTAACCTGTAGCGTTACCACTCACTTTTCTAGTTTCCTTATACTTGTACCAATTTTTTTTTCACCTTGCTTATTGCACTTCCATGGATATTTTTTGGACTTCCTATCGTCTACTTTTAACCTCTGAAAATTCGCTTAACTGTTTCTTATTTCTCGTATATCCTTGAACCATTTACTCTATGTACTTTTGGCATCTCCTTTGAACCTCTCTTTGTTTCTGCGATCACACAAAGATTTTACTTTTGTACTGTAATCTGTTCAATATATTCGATTAAAGGTTTCTCAATCAATCCTATTATTTACGAATCACCCTTTGTTATTTGCTTCTGCTGTCTCGGGTACCAAATGCACCATTCCAAAGATCCGTTTTATACAAACCACAATATCTGTTCTTCTGGTTGGGCCCTTAGCCATCACCCAAGTAACCGTAACAAACCCTGTAAGGTTGTTGAGCTTCTCCGAACTCTCAACCTCGGTCTATGTAGTAATGCAAGTCTGTCGACCAAACCGGTTTTTATATCCCGAACTTTCATTATCGATACGAAGTGAGATGGATAAAAGCCTTTTAATGCCCCATAAATGTTCCTATTGCATGAGTCTACCCAAACCCAATCATTCCTACTGCATCATGTTGGCCTCCAAAGCTCAGTTCCTGTACACCAAAGCAGGTGCCAAGTGACCTCTCGAGTGTCCTGAAAATTAACTATTGGAACACATAAAAGGCGACAAATTTCAACCGGGACTTCATTAAGCGAGCTCATTTCATCTTCGAAACCAATGGACGTTGTCCATTTATAATAATTACGTAATTGGTCGGGCAAGCTTCGCAAAGTGTTATTCAATTGACAAATTGTTTCAACTGTGAAAGTGAACCCTATTCTTTGCTTGGTTACTGATCTAACTTGCCGTTTGTATAATTTGTCATCTAGTTCATCCTGAATGAGACGTCTTATATCTGCTTCGACCTTGATTTCAAGAATTCTTAAGCTATCAAGTCTGGCTTCTGTTCGTAATATTGGATGACTCGCATCGTTCCTATTTGAACGCCAATAGCCGTCCTTGATCCTAATTTTGTGACTTGTCTCTCCAGACTAAGTAGAATACCTTTGAATGTTGCCAAAGTGCCACACACGGTCTCCGAAGTGACTCAACAAATGTAATTTAACAAAGTTAAAGTCAACATCCTCAGCATACATATCTGCCACAATGTTATCTAAATCCCTGTGCTGTTCATCTGCAATTCAATGTCTTTTGGCCGCTGTCGCCCCCGAACGGTGGTGTTGATTCAGGACTTCTCTATTTTCACTCCGAATTCTTGTAGTGACCTCCCTCACTTTCCTTATCGCGGACTTGTCTTTTCGGTACTCCTTAAAAACATCTTTGTGATCATGAAAGGCTTTTAAGTACTGTTCCAGCTATTGAATCGTCTCATCAGTATAGCTTTTGATTGTGATCTTGGAGTAAAGTCAATAATTGATTGGACACAAGTCATAGAGTTAGCGAATATAGGACGTTCTATGGCACTTGGACAATGTAGCGGAGCTGTAAAACATGGCAGTATCACCTCAACCTGATTTCTCGTCTCCTTTCCAGTGCACTGTGAAATCTGGCCTTACTCTGTGTTCGGCGCAGAATAGCAGGTATAAACAGCTAAACTCTTCCCAATAGCATCGGATGATTGTAACCGTTTAATCTTCTTGATAATCTAATTATCCATGTCATAAGGTATGTTTCAAATATTCCTAGGTACACGACGTGGAGAATATCTGGTTTGGGCAAGTCGGATAGTTGAATATTCGCAAGTCTCCAAAAGCCACAAGGAAGCAATTGAAAGCCACGATCTGTCACTTCTTTTCCTGCTTGCTGATCGTTATCAGAGGATTTATTGAAAAGATGTTTGTATTTTCTATAATCTCGTTTGGCCGCTGAATGTCTCAAATAGGATCCTAACTGCACTGATCGCACCTCGCAGACAGCGCACTGATTTTGTTGAATACAGTTTAATGTGACATTTTCCTAGTGATCTGCAATCCAAGCTGAGAGACGTTGAAAACATGATCAGACCTTGCTATCGGCGCATTCAATCTCAAGTCCGGAGTTCTCCAGTGCAACTATTGGCGCCAAAATCGCTTCTATCAAATCACCAAGCATCTCATTGATGACCTGCCTTCACCATGCATCCCTCGTTGCTACACCAAGCATCTTCGGTGGGACAGGCAAAAGTGCGAAAAGAACTGTTGCATGTTTTGTGGCCTTATTCCCAGCTCGCAATAGAATATTCCCAATTGTCATGTAGATTGGCCAGGCATTCTTATCTCCTGAGAAATTGGTCAAAAAGGTGATCTCTGTGGCACATATGATTGGTACCAGTATTGCTCCTTCCGGAAATCTCTCCTTTGCTGCTTGGCAATTTGCATCCCAATATCTGGTATACAAGGGCTGTGGAATGTCGCATCTGAACCTACCTGCGTTTCCCACCACCAATCTGCTGTATGCATCTCAGAATAAACTCGCTGAGGTGGTTCTTCACTATTCCATTCCTTTACTGGAGTGTAAACCATATCATGGGCAAAACATTTTTCACCAAGTAGATATTTTGCACAATTAATAGGATTGCGGAAAAAAAATCTTTGTGTTAAGGCGGTTTTGACTGGCTCTTCTCGATTGCCAATTGCGTATTTTTGGTTAGAAATTGACATTCTAGGAATACATTTACTTACAGCTTCACTGAACGATACAAACCCCTCTTTCCAGCTCTTCATTCCCAGACCTGATTCCAACTGATCAACAGCTTCAAGAAGACACTAAGCTGACCGCCTATTATAGTCTCCCCGTCCTAAGTCCTTCTTAAAATATCTATCAATGGGATCTTTTGGTACCTTTGCTTCAATAAACCACCAAGCCAGCTCAAAGTCTATCTTGTTTCTGAATGGTAACCACATCTGATGTTCAGATCTTTCATTGTGTACAAGGTCCCGTAGAGGTCGTCCAGCCGTGGAATGTTTCATTGGTAGAGGCAGCCGAGCCCACGGTATACTCTCATCAGTATCGGAAAGATTGAGACTCGCCACGTCCGAATTGGCAACGTCTCCATCACTATCGACCACATTTTCACCGGTACAGGATTCAATAGTACTGAATTCTTCATCTAGTACATTGGAGGCGAGGTCAACAGCTTGCTGCGGGATTTGTGCAGTAGGTTCTTCGACGCAAATAGGCCATTCTAGTATACCCCAGCTTTGTACAATGCCGGAATGCACTGTTTACATATGATTCCATAACATGTACTTGACTTGTATTTTTTTCTAGAGTATGCGCATTGAGATCCTTGTACCATTCTGTAACGAACAAAATTTGATTGAAAACAGTACAAATAAGATGTGAAAAAATCAAACTTACTCTGCACAACCAATTCAATTTGTACCAGAACACGACAAGTAATTGAATAAATTGTAGGTGAAAAGGTGCAAATGAGACGACATTCGTAAGGTTATATTCTGAGTAAATTGTGAGATAGACCTAGAGAGGGATAGAAAAAAGTGAAAAACTTGAAAAAATTGAAAAAATTGAAAACTTTCAAGGTGTGTGTCGTAGAGCCTGTCGGGCATCTGGTTCTTAATTCTGTAAAGACATACGGTATGGCTATGATTTGTCTCACATACGACTGAACGGATTGTATGAGGGCTTAGGTTGTGTCAGTTCTGCTGCTCCAAACCCCCTTTTCACATTAGCTCTTACACTAAGTCAAGTGTATTTTATCCACGAAAGCTCAACGGTTGATTTTTATCGTAGAATGAATCAGAATTCTACTGTACCTTTAACCTCATGTACTTTGTTCGTCCTATGGGAACTTTGAAAGAGCCAAACGTAATGTCAAACGCTTATATACCATACCCTAATATTTCTTGTCCGCTGTTAGGCATACCGGAAGGCTTAGCCTTCCCTTAGTGAATAAAGACCTATAGTTACCCTACCTTAGGATTCTGAGTTCAAAAGGACAAGCCAACACCCCTCTCTGGCACCAGTGTTGGGACAGCGCTACATGGGCAGACGCCGCCGTAGTTGCATCCCCTCACCAAAGACATGGTCATTAGAGCCCTCCGCGTAACCCGTATACGTCACGGCCGTTGGTCCGACCGGATCCCGTTCGCAGGATATATGAAAGCCCTTTGGCGAGCCTATGCAAGTGGTTCGAGCCAGATCGGTCAATGTCATATATGGTTACTGAGCACTAAAGACAAGAGTCGCAAAGGTGGTCACTACGTAACGGGACGTTTTTACGGACAATGGTTAAGCAACATACTCTATACTCCAAGATCTCGCGATGAAAGTCGCAGAAGTGAATAGTGTTGTTGGATGAGGTAGTTTGAGAAATCAGTCATACCCGGACTCAGACACGTCAATAGCATCCGTAGGATGTTGACTGAACATTACGATAAAGATATGTCTATGGAGGGATAATGGCTATTGGTGCGATTATCTGGACAAGTCTATCTTATGCCTCGCAGATGTCGGTCGCAGAATATGTCTGGAATACTGAGAGGTTTGATAACAAAGCAGGCCCCTTTGTTGGTTCCATCATGGAGACCATTCTGCGTATGCAAAAGGCAAGCAAGGCTCCATGCCGACGAAGATGGATCATAACCACTGGACTGATGTGTGGGAGCACCGTCAGGGAATTTCATGGTGTTGCGATTCGGAACTCGAAGTGAGATAACAGAATTGTCAGGGTTAAATGGTGTTCGCACTTTTTAGAAGAAGCTGGAGTACTTAGTAGGTACTTAGTTAGTATGAGAACTAGATGTAGCCTGCGATCACCCAGACACGGCATATAAATATCGAGGTGCCTCCCAAGCTATTTAAACATAATCAAGCAACAGAGAAGAGATCTTATCAATATAAGTTTTTACGCTAGAAAAATCTTTATCACTTTACCTACCTCTATTTTTGAAAGATTGAGCCTTCCTAGACAATCTCCGTCTAAGATTAAGATTATCAGCCTGAGTTATCTCGCAAGACTTTGAGATAGGCTTCTGCCTAACATCCGCACACACATCAAACAGGAAGAGTAGCTCCCTGCCGACATATCCCGTCCTTGTACCTTAACGCTCCCGTGGGAAGCTTGTTCATGTTTGTTTGACTTCCCGTTTTAGCTGTACAAACTTACCTTGTTACATGTTTCTCTCACAGTAACAGTACCCCTGCACTATTGTGTTTAGGCCCAGATCAACACTCTTCGGTCAAGATGTGACGTTTAACAGGCTCTTTCAAACTGTGCAGAATTATTAGAACTCTTGATACTACGACAAACAGCTTGAATAGTACGTTCTTCTTGCATATAGAGACCCTTGCCTACTCCGGCTTTTTCCTTTCCTTCCTCTTCTGCATTCAGCTTCTAATCATTCTACAGCCTTTGATCATCCAGATTTTACCTCAGAAAGCAATTTTCCTCTTGACAACGATACTTTTATATCTAGCTGTTAACTCTCGCAAACAATAATCGAGTCTCACTCACATTTCAAACCAACCATATCGGTAAGTCTCCTCCAAGGCTTTGTTGATGTCCGAAATTAGCCGTCCGCGGGCCCTTTTTAAGTTTCACTGACTGATTGAAGTGTATAGAATAACTTACTGTCAAACCAAACCTTTCGACCGCTTCCTGCTTCTCAAAGGTAACTTTCTCACTAAGGGCATCTTTTTCCAACTCTCATTCGTCCCCACTGAACGATCAGTCAGTGTAGACAAGACAGTTTGCTTCCCCACAAAGGTAAGTTTTTCAAACAATTGGTCCCTTCACTTTCCTTCTTTGTCCTCTTCAAAAAAACAAACTGTTGAACCATGGGCTACCAGGCTTCTGTCTCTGGCGCTGTAAAGCACTGCGTATGTTCTTTAATGAACTTGCACACAGCTCATATGAGTTCTTCTAAGCTTTTCTCACTGTGAAACGATAGCTGACCAATATTTCCTAGCTACATTAGTGGCTCCCTGTGTTTAGCTGCCACTCGCAATAAAAGGTTAGTCACTTGCATCTCTTTTGCGCCTTTCTCCACATGGAATGGTTACTGATCACTATTCTCTAGATTTCTTGGCAATTCCCGTCTTCTTCTGCACGCCAAGAACATCCTCGCTTAATTCAGGTTAGCCTTCTGCACACCCTATTTGCTCCGTTTTTCACATAGAATCTAATTGGTTTATTAGGATGCCTCGTGCCACTACTGCCGAGTTCCGTACTAAGATCCACCTGAAGGGTGCTGGACGTACAGTGGCTGGGAGGAGATACCGAGGCATTCACCAATTCAGTCTCCAGAAGTACCAGGAGAGGAATATTGTCTTTCGCAGTCAGGCTGGCAACATTTTGTGGGGTCAGGTTAGGATGGAGCCAATCGGACACATTACCCTCCGCGGCTTCCAAGCCACAATCAACTGGTCGCCGAACAGCCCATATCAGTCTTGTCACGTCGCCCTGAATTCCTTTATCATTGATGTGCTGAAAATGGTACCCGAATCTTCTCAGAATGCCAGACTTAATTCTGATGGTGACGAAGCGGAGGATGCAGACGGTGCTGACACTGCATGGGGAGCAGAAAGGGCCGTTGATCGTCCCAAACGGATCCTTTCCCGAGGTGAGACCGGCACAAATAATATTCATTGAGACAACGGGTGCCGTAGCAGGGCAGGCTCGCCAGCTCCTATGGGTTATTCATGGCAATGCAACTCCAATTAAGGGTTGGCTGGCGATCCTTCGGCTGTACACTTTGTAGCAGCTTGTCCAAGCAACTTGTTCGTATGTAGAGCATGGCCAGCACCCCCGGCAGTTCTTTGGTATTCTTCGTGATATTCATGGGATGAATGTCACTTGTGATGCCGCTGACCAGATCCAATTGATTGATGACCATCAAGTTAATCCCTGGCTTCGTCTCTCCCATTGCAGTAGTCACACTGTTGCTTGCTTGCTTCACCGAGCAGCTGTTGCCCCTCCTGGTAGTGGCGACCCGGTTCGTCCCAATACTCCTCTTGCTTGGCACAATCGGCACTATCTCGATCCAGGGCAATTGGACGTCGCCGAGTTCTACACCGAGCCAGATTCCGACTCTGATGTACGGGACGAGGTTGAGCCCCGTGCAAAGCGCTGAATGGCCTTTCCTACCTCTCATGCAGGCTGGAAGAAGTAAATTCAGAGCAATGATCACGTGGTTATAAGGTTTGAGGATAGCTCCGGGGAACTGATCTCCCACACTCGTGTGAAGCAGGGAGGTGGGTATAGGGGCTCAGGTTCAGGACAAGATGATCAAAACGTCGCTCTTCTAGCAGGTATCCCACCGCACGGGTACGACGCGCCTTAGCTGGAGAGGGAGGTTGGGATTTTGATGGGGCTTATTTGTGCCGGGGTGGGTCATTGGAGGTTTTGGGTTGTTTTCCTTTTGTTTCACGGGTTTTTCTTGCTTTGTTTGGCTCTCAACTGTGTCCAGTTGTAGAGGTTTCTGGGGCTTGTTTGTGCCGGGCTGCGTCCCCTTTGCGCCTTTGCGTAGTTTTTCTTTTGTTTCATGGGCTTTCCTCTTCAGTTCTGCTCGTTTTCTCTCTCCATCTGCTAATTGTTTTCCTAATCCTGTCTGCGCCACCATACAGCTTTCCTATTCTCCCCGGGATTGGGTAGTTCACGTTTCTCCAACCTTTCTTAGCTCTTTTTTTGCTTTCATTTCTAGCTCTTGAAAATACTCTTCTTAATCCTGAAAGCGCTATTTTATGGCTTTCCTATATCTTAGTCTGTAGTCTTAGATTTCAATCTTTTTAGTAGTCTTTTCTTTAGAATTATTAGGCGGTGAAACAGAGCTTTTTGAGATGCCAGACTTCACTTTTATCCATGATCATACTGCATTCTCTAGAATGTAATCCTTTAGAAACAAGAAGTTATCTATCCAGCCAAGTGATCCAGCAAGTTAATTCAGTCCCGGCAATTCTAAATTGACAATCTCTAGCGGCCCTAAATTTAACCATGCACGTTGGCTTGGAGACATCTGCATGTCAAAAGGCAATAGAAAGGTTTGAGTACATACCCATGATGTACACGGACCTTGGGTCCTAACCAATCTGTATCCTAACATAAGGCTTGTTTGTCCCCAATGGGACCCCAAGAGTTTATTTATTCTTTTGCACAGCTTTCACGTATATATACTATTCCTCAAACCCCCTACACATACTTCATATTTACACGCAACCATGGCTGGAAATACCGGTAGAGGTGTGTCATGCCTTTGGAAAGCCCAGACGAGCTCTCTAAAGCCTTAAATAGAACATTCTTGACCTCAGTACCAGTGGTCTCCCAAGCTCAGGCATCATCATTCAGACCTTCATTATCCTTCGGAGAGGTTGGAAGGCCTGTACCCAAAACACAACGACAAGTTAATTCATTTGTTGAGGAAGAGGATCTTAAGATAGTTGACAATGGCGATCTTCCCAGATGTGCCCAAAGGCCAGGAAAACGTCCTGTGGAATTCATTCTGCACTAAGCGGCACCCAGAGTAAGAAGTCGTTTGAGATTTGTAAGTGCATGTACAAATTTTACAATGAGATGCTTATAAGGAAGACTACGGAGAACTTCCTATCACCGGCTCTGAATTGACCTTCCCAGAGCTATTCGTCTCAAGGGCCGGCAGCACAATTCCTTGAGCCTATCATATAGCCTATTCATCACACCTCTCATGCTTTATTCTTAAAGAAGACCGAACTTTGTTGTCCTATTCTGGACCCAATATAGTTAATCTGGACCTTCCGGCGTCCGATATTGGTATCCCAGTCACCTCAATATCAACAAAAAGCAATTCCTTACATGGTGACCAAAGGATAGTTTTTGAGAATGCTGCGAATATCATCCGGTATCACACATAGTTTGTTAATCCCTTTGTGAAGGCAGCTGAGAACAATATACTTCTAGAGGTCTATTGCGTAAAGTCAGCTGCCAAGAGAGGTTGGAGAAATATAGCGATGAGAAAGGCGGCAATGACCTTTGTAAGTCTTCTAATTAACAAATCAAGTCTCATTTGTGAGTTTGCACAGCTAAACTGATTTAGCTAACTTGATTTATTTAGTTGAAATATAGGCAGTCTAGTGACTGGTCACACTGGGTTTCTGAGACCAGGAGCACAATTCCGGACCTTTATGAGTTAGCTCATAAATCACCGACCGGTGTGAAGGTGAAAATTACATATTTGCTGGATAATGATCAGTTTACATGCCATACAACCGAAAGTCAGGTTAGTTGAATAACCATATCGTCCCCAATGAGACAGCAAAGGACTTACCCCGATAGGAATGCGGTTTCCGTTCTGCTGCCCTAGAGATAGCAAAACCCTTATACCATAAGTGGTTTATGGGTGGGCAAATACAGGGAAGGATGGATAAAATGTTCCTTAATCGTTTTAACGATGTCCTGATATGCCTTACGATGGCCTATATCTATCATGTTTTGAAGGCTTGGAGTTCAGAATCATATATTCAACCTTCAGATTTCTCGGTTCAAACAGTGCAAAGTTAGTAATTTTCAAGGAGCCCAAATGCTCTGTTCCAAAGACTATCCTACTAATTGGCAAATTTAGATGTTCCCCTTCAGCAGCGTGCAACCTAGGAAGGACTACCTTCCCAGGTGAGAACTAAGCGGATTGACAACAGGAAACAAGGCATTAAGCGAATGTTGCGGGAGAGTGGATTTGATCAGGATCAGGAGGCTAGCTGTAACAATCCTACACGGGTGCGGTTATTTATGCAACAGGTAACGAATTACTTACGGGGTTGTATTAGACTATCTTTCTAGTCTTTGGTCTTTCTTGAGTATTCAGGAGAGTGTTCTCCTTTCCGAGATTAACTTATAATCTCTTCCTTATTAATAGATTCTTCTTTCCGAGATTAACTTATAATCTCTTCTTCGTGTCTTACCCCAATATCTTATTGTGGAGAGGTGTAGGGGAAACTTCTTCTTTCCGAGATTAACTTATAATCTCTTCTTCGTATCGTGATTTCTCTTACGCTAAGAGATAGGTAAAGGTAAAGGTAAAGGTAAAGTTATATTGTAGAAAAGTACTTAGATGGTCGCGTGAAGATCCTATATCTACGGCCCGTCGCGATCCTTTATATAGGCCTCTTCCCGCAACAACCCTGACCCTGGTGACTCATACCTATGAGTCACATGATCATGACTCATAATGAGTCATACCCAAAATCCATCAGATGACTCCTATGAGTCACTGCGCAACATGCCATAAACCAATCATAAAACATAAAACATGTCAGGTGTGCAAAGCGCGCCACCTGCGTAAAACTCGTGACTCATAATGTGAGTCACG
>Ga0307509_10001379_pt1 | contig 41182 bp, 63 predicted proteins | sample 10_EM_MG_FD_202245 | JGI IMG/M metagenome (GOLD analysis project Ga0307509, IMG submission 202245) | Populus trichocarpa ectomycorrhiza microbial communities from riparian zone in the Pacific Northwest, United States - 10_EM | ecosystem: Host-associated > Plants > Roots > Unclassified | place...
AGGTGGCGTGATGTAACTTGGTAAACCGTAGAAAGTAATGGGTTGCCACCACTTTTCCAAGCAGTCCACCTGTATTACCAATCTTTTTCCACACACTATACCGTATGTAATTACTAATCCTTCATTCGGGCTCCACCTCTCATTGGCCCGCCGATCCTTACCTTAACGGGGTGTCCGGCTTCAATTCGGCCGCGGGAGTACACAAAACCGGGAAAGAAAGAAAGAAAAAGCCTCCTCAGCAAGCATATGATACCACCAGCGAAATCTCATGTGCTCACTCTTGCAGAATGCACTAACGAACACTCGTAAGCCCCTTGACGATATCTCAAATCAGTCTTTACGCTAAGTTAACACTCACTCACCAAACTCCAAATCACAAACCTAATTCACAGGATTGAGAGGGGAAAAAAAGAAAAGAAAAACCAATGTGAGGGGCAAGATGAGGAGTAAGAGACCCCGAAGTCATACGAAAACTGCAACATGGCCTTTCCTCCGAGTTTCGCCTAGGGATTGCAGGTAGCAAGTAGGTCAAACAAATCATTTCTCCAGAGAGGGGAAGAGAGGGAGAGAGGAAGAGAGGGAGAAAGACCGTCTTTTTGCCAATTCGGCTTGACCTAGCATGTGACGTTATGGTATGATACTTACTTATTGTAGAAGCCAGCGTATCATGATGAACCCCTTCCTTTGTCGACAAGCATGTGTTTCCACTTCTACTTTCCAACCACGAGCAGGAAGAAAATGGAAGGGGGGAAAAGGAATTATCATAGCTTATGGCACGATTTCTCTCCCGACTGGGCTATCCCTCGGCCCAGAAGGAAATTGAGTCTTACGAACGGGTCAAAGTAGGGCAGAGGGGTGAATGAATGAGAGGGCGAATGAGCGCATGGTCGCGATCTAAACTTCGAGTCCACTTGTGTACGGAATTGACCACGAGCATGGATAGCAGGGTTTCGGCATGGTCGGACGGTTTAAAAGTCGGGTGATCGACGCTGGTTTTGTATTATACAATAATCTGCTCGAATATGATAGGTACAGTGGTTAGTTAAATTGGCTAGCGTGAGGGAGAGTGGTAGTTGTGGCTATTGGCTGGCGGGTGAGAAGAGAGAGAAAGAGAGAGTTGTGGATAACTCCGATTTATGTAATTATCTCCTCGTATGTGCAGCATGCGACGCATTATCAAGTTTTCTAACTGCCTGACTAAATAACTGGATCAGTAGTTCAATCCAGCCCATTCCGTTACATCTCCCCCCCACCAGGCCGACCGAAAGCGCGGCCGTAGCGGTAGCAAAATGGCCACTTCCGAACAGCCAAGTCCACTAGATACCCAATTTTCATCCGCGCGCTTGGCTTCGATCATAACACCGGGCCCGAAGCATTAGTCTAAGTTGTCTGTCGGTCTTGTGGAGACACGTTCTCCGACCGGGTTGTCAATCAATGTCGCACCCGAGCACAGTACCGGTACAGTACAGCGCCAACGACAAGGGAAGGGGGGAAGAGGCGATTCGTTAGATTATTACTGGCTACTTACTGCAGATTTTTCGTGGGGGGAGCCAGACGACATGCACCCCGCTGCCCGGATCGCTCCGGGGATAAAATGTGGGGGGGTAGCGAGCCCAGAGAACAGCACAACCGAGGTTTTCTCCCCGGGAGTGGTGATACTCATGATAATTCGTGAGCGCCAACAGCAAGGTACGATACTCATTATGCCCAGTCGGGCGGAACGTATTGTATCTTTTCTTAAAAAGAGTGGGATTCGTGCTGGGGTAGCCTGTCCAATTGCTTTTCACTGCTCGTTTTAAAGTGTGGCGGCCCGGGGGCCTTCGTGCTATGTCGTTATTAGCTATGTTTCCTATCTAACTTTATCCTCAGCTGCTTTATATGGTACCTTACCTTACCGATGAGACCAAGCTCTCCATCCAACCACCATACAACCATCAACCAAGCAAACTGACAAATGCCGGTGTCGGTATCATGAAAAAACGAACGAATACCCGTATCATAAATAAATAACCAAATGCCGGTCAGCATCCCGCCAGCAAGGAGACAAGGCAACAGCAAGTCCCCACTCCTCCCCTTGCCTCCTCCCCACACTCCACCGACACTTGTACAGTGCTCCCCCTTCTCCATTCCAACGCAGTAGCCCCCAATCTAAGCTTAACCAAGCAAAACAATCACACTTCCGCCCCCAACAGCAAGACAAGATCCTCATGCGAAGCAGATCCCCCTTGTTTAGACAATTAACTCAAGGCACAACCCCACTTACAAACATGACAAAAACCACAAGCTGAGCCCCAGCCTACCCCGCCGCAACCCCCAATGCTTCGCCAGCTGGTAGCGGCCTCACAAGTAATCCAATGCCGTGAAGATATACAGCATTCGAGGAGAGCGAACGGACGAATAAACAGGTATGTTCCCATTTAAAAATAATCCTCCGAGAGTGCAGCAGACGTTCCACGAGTTATCGTAAATTTACTAGCGCAGTGCAAGTGCAACCCACCATGACCCTGGCAAAGAAGGCGGAAAATATCATCAAGAACCCCCCCCCCCGCCCCCATGCTATTGTACCGACACAGCCCAAGATCATCTATATTCCCACGTATCATAGCAACGTAATCGTCTCAAAAAGCCCAGCGAGCCAGCGAGCGAGGCATAAACAAATAAATGGAATTCAAGAATGAAAATCCCCATGGCGCAGGAACTACTGTGGCACCCTCATCAGGGAATCGAAACGAAACAAATCGAAACGAAGGGGGGCCATGAATAGATGTATTATTCGTAAGCGACCAACGGCACAATAAAAAAATCGTCGTAAAGGGCTTTGCTTCAGCCTTAACCGCACCGTTCTTACTATCCCCCCAGGTCACAGCAGAGGGCAGCGGAGGACAATTCAGTCCCACTAGCGGTGCTACAGAGCAGTAGAAGACCCCCCCCCACCTTCCATGACCCTTCCTTTTCATGATATCACATAGCTTACCGGTGATCTAAGCGCAGTCGTCGAAAGGGTCGGTGTGGTCAGCTTCTTCTTCTTCTTCTTCTACCGTGCCCTACATAAGTACCGTACCAGAGAGTTGCAAACAATTTATTGTATTGTTGGTTGGTATCATACTAAAAATATCCCCCGCGCGTAGAGTGTCCAAACCCTGCGATACACTTCCATAATAATAATATGCAAGTATCATAGCACAGAGAAGGATGGGAAACAAAAAATCGCATCCTTTCACTACCATTACACACACAATGTTGCACAGCTTATGGCAAAAAAAAAAAATACATTGACACTTTTTCACAAGCAGTGAACCCCAGTAACTGCTAAAACGTCAACGCATACTGCGCGAGTACTGTACCAGTACTATACGAGTACTCTGCTCCAACCCTGCATTGTACTCTGTACCCTACTGTATTATCAAGCTCAATGGACGATCAATGAACGATATCAATGAAACATGGAACAGGGAACCGCATCACACAAAACACAAGATATTTCTCCCTCTTCTTTCCATCTGATTATCACAAGTATAGTGATTAACCAATAACTACCGAGCCGCCACCGCGGAGGGGCACGTAAAAATCAAGAAACAGATAAATAAATAGATGTATGGATGGATGGATGGACGGATACAGTAGAGAGAAAACAGACATGGGAAGCACAAACAAAAAGCACAAACGGCAGATATATACCCTACTTCGAGGAACTGTTACTGTACTCGAGTACCGTTTGAGTACCGGTATCAGACGGCACGAATCTGACATGTAGTGAGATCGCCCCCTCGCTCGCTCGCTCGGGAAGCCATTCTGAGTAAAACCAGAAACATTCGGGACGGGGATGGGGAGGAGGAAGGAGGTCGGACTAGGGTGGGGGAAGAAACGGGAAAAAATTTTCGCTGACAAGGAAAAAAAAAAAAAAAAGTATCATAGTGGTGGTGGGGAACTTGTTGGAGAGTTGTTGAATAGTTAGTACCGGTATCTATATTTACTTCTTCCTCCCTTTTTTTCAGTCTGGTTAAGGTCCTGGAGGGGAAAATGGGGGGGGGGGTGGAGAGATGGAAGGGGGGTCAGGCCCGATTATCACAAGCGTCTACAGGAAACCTCGAGTATGCTATGGTCGAGTTATCAATAAGAAAAAGGAAAGAAAGGAAAGAAAGAACATTATTGGTCTGTGTCAAGCTTTGTGTCCATTTTTTTCGCAGGGGAGATATTTATCTGTGTGGATTGGACTCCTGGTAGGCTAAGTGACCTAGTACCGTAGTCGAGAGAGACCTTTTACGAATGGATTAGAACTCTGAATGTAAGGAGAATAAAAAGCTACTAGTATAATATTCCATCGTAGACCAACCAGATCAGCTATCATACATACACCAGCCTTTCAACTCTAAACGCGAACTAGCTAACTACAAGTCTCCCTCTTCTCTCCCCCTTCTCTCTCCCCCCTCTCTCCCCCTTCTCTCCCCCTCTCTCTCCCTCTTTCCCGCCTTTGACACTGCGCGCACGTAACTCAACATGGACAAAAAAAAAAGGGTATAACCCCTCCCCCCACCTCCCCGTGACCCCTCCTCCCTCCCCCGATTACAAGCGAAAAGTATGGAAGGAAAAAAAACTAAAAAACTCAGGAACCAACCACCAATGACTCGGTGCCGCACAGAACCAAATTATTTCCCATGGACTTTGCCAACCAGCCAACCAGCCAACCCCCACCACCCCTCAAACTTTCCTATCCAAAATAAATAAATAAATAAATAAAATACCGCAAAACCTCCCACCCACCATAAATAAACAATCCAATCCAATCCAATCCAATTCCACAAAATTCGATAACCATCATACATTATATACTATCCGCACATTTTATCATTTACACGACAACGAGCCAGCCAGTCAGAGGGAATGGGGGGTTTATGCGCATAGAAAGTGAGTGGGTCGACTGTGGATTGCGCTGCGAGAGGTTTGGAGGGGAGAGGGGATGGTGCCGGTCGACGACTGAACCCCTCTCTTCCCTCTCTCTCTCTCCCTTTCTTCCTCTCTCCCATTCTTGTTTCTGATGGTGCTTGTGCTACAGTAAACTGGATGTACGGCTACAGTTATGGTAGGTAGGTAGGCGAGCGTGAATTTGTTTTGTTTTTGTTTTTGTTTTGTTTTTTTCCCCCCATCATTTGCCAGCCGAAAGATAAACAGGATTGTGCGAGTATCATATTCTTCTTCTCTCTTGACAAGGAGAGGAGGATGAGGAGGCTCCAAGCACGTGTGCCTCTTCATCAGAATGGGGTGGCAGGATTCGCGGATGACGTTTTGTATGCGGGTGTTCTACTGGGCTGGGCTGGGAGGCATGCCGTAGGTGGGCTGTGAAAAGCTGAAGGATTGACCCCGCTGGCTGGTGAATGGGTGGGTAGCAGCGGGGTAATTTCCCACCATTCTTCCCAAGTCTCATGCTATTGTGTGCATTCAGCGATAAGGTAAAAAAAGGCATAAAATGTTCGCATTAACAATTAAACTGGGCTGCAGAACGTTACATACCATACATACAATAAATAGTGGAGTAGAATACATTTCCAAGATCCTGACCAAAGAAATAAGGGAAATAAAAATAAAAATCCTTTCCACAATAAGAATGGAAAGTGGGGAAGAGGGGATGGGAGGGTGCTCTTTCTTGAAAAACAGAGGCGCGGCATCAGTAGATTTGCGTGAAGACAAAGGAAATATAGGAAATAAAAATATTACATTAGACTTCGGCGACACAAGGAAATCCTTCATAACTCTTTCTTTTCTCTCTCTCCGTCCGTCTCGAAGACGACGATAATAACAGCAGCGGCTAGCCAGCCAGCCCGTGACAGTGATTTTGTTTTGCCATACCGCAAATTCGCATTCATTTCCTACCACTGCACCCCTTCCACTCTTTCAACCCACTTCCAGCTTGTCGTAACAGTGTATCTGTATTGCATCGTGCAACTCCGGGTGTTTCCAACCACTGCATTCCCATCCATCCCACCCCGCCTCCCCCCCCCAATACCTTTCCCGACCACTTTCCCTCGACCCCGCCTCCTCCTCCGCCGAACCAACCGAGCAAAGACCAAAGAAAAGAAACAAGAAAACAAAAAGGGTATCTCAAAAATAACAAAAATCAAAACAATTCCACCCAAACCTGTAATTTTTTCCCAATCCATTCCCATATGCATGCTAGAGATTTTTTTCAAGGAACCCCAATATGCAGATGAATCCGAAGAAAGAAAAAAAGTCCCAAAGAAAATAAAAATAAAAAGGATACAAGAACTTTTTCCCAAAAATCCTGGTAAAGAGAAAACCGAAAACCCAGAGCCCAACGGAATTGAGGAAAAACAAAAACCCTGTATAACATGAGTGGACCCGTGGAACAAGATGAGAAACTAATAGTACAGCCCAATTGCTTTTTGAAGTGAAAAAAAGATAAAAGATGCCATGCTCCCGACCTAAACCGAAGGAGAATGAACAAGATTAAACAATTAGCAAAAAAAAAACAGGGTATACATAAGACAAGGGTAGAAGAGTAAAGATTAATAGAAAATGAGCAGAGTGAAAAGGGTAACAGTGGTGACAAGTATAAAGAGATGAAAGGGAAAAGGGAAAACGCCCCAATCTAAAAGGAATTCAAACCGCCCGACAAAAACTTTTGTTCCGTTGATATTCTCAACAAGAGAATGATTAAAAGAACGCCCGCCAAAACCCTTCTTCAGATTGTTTCGTATCGTCATCCACCATCTTAAGCATCTGGACGACGGAGGATATCCTCGCAGTTGACCTCAAAACGTTGACACCATGTGGCCATACCCCTCATCAATCTCTCGGTACGATCCCACTCCTTTACGCCGTTAAACATAGCATCGACAAACTCGGCCCCTGATTTCTTGCCCATCTGAACCGTTTTGCCCTCCTCCGGACGTGGCGAGGCAACTCCGCGAGCTCCCCTCCACATGTACTCCTCGCAAGCTTTGAGGAGATCCTTCAACTTGGACCAAAGCCTCTCGCCACTCTCCATGAAATCATCCAAAATCTCCCGATTCTCCTTCGCTTTGATCTGAGGATAAAACTCTCTCGCTCTCTTCAACTTGGAGCTCAACTCAATCAACAATCCCCAAAGTCCACCCGCAGTCTTGGTGGCATCATGCGACCTTCCATGGTGATATTTGGTCCAGTTAAATATCCATTCCCCTAAAGAGTTGGCATCAAAGACGGATCCCAAAAGAATAACGGGTCTCTCATTGGGATCCCAGTTCTTCAACGAGTAATCAGCTGGAATCCCCAGAGAAGCTGCCTTTCTACGGATCGCATCGGCGTCGACCGCAGCAGGATCAGTGTTTGCCCTGGGTGGCATGGAAGGCTTGGTAGACTTGGAAGGGGAGCGAGGAGAAGGCTCGCCAGACCAAGTGGCCTCACGTCTGTGCGAGTGAGTGTGAGGTCGTGATCTAGTTCGTTCGCGGGGTGGAGGGGATTGAGGGCCAGGGGTAGGAGCGGGGAACTGTTTATTGTAAGAGTATCCATTAGTACCAGAATAAGTAGTGTGATCATTCTTATAAGAACGGCTAGAATGACGACGGCCAGCTTCACGGCGGGAGGCAGTCTTATATCGAAACTCTTTACGGGGTGTGGAATCCTGAGTATAGTGATGGGGATAAGGAGAAGCAGGGTAGCAAGGAGAAGGAGAAGGACGAGAAGGACGAGAATAATGGAAATGAGAAAATTCAGAGCGACTTACGTATTCGGGCTGCTGTTGCGTAAAGCCGCCTGGTACGTAAGAGTAAAGGTTGGGCATGTTGTGATGGGCGTGAGATGAGGGAGGGGGTGTGTGTACAGGGGTGTGCATAAAATGGGCGCCTCTGTATTGCACTCCGGGACGGGGAGAAGCAGTGTTGTACTGTTCATGAGAAAACTCGCCATGCTCATGGCCGGTCCGTCTGGAAGACGATGGCCGCTTGCCACTAACATACTCGGAGGAACCCATGAATTCAGGATGCTGAGAACTTCTGCGTCTACTCGAGCTAGGAGTTCGCGGTGAAGGGGCTGGTGTCGGAATAGACGCTCCAAAACCCTCTTGGTAAAAATTTGATCTCGAATGCATGCCAGGTGGAGGGCTGCTGTAACCGTATCCTCCTGGCGGGTAAAATGGACTCGCAAAGGTTGATTGCTCGAATTGTTGCATGCTGCTGTTTTCGTATCAACTTGTAAAGTTGGTTTCTCGATATAGAATGTGGGAGAGGTGATTGCAGAGGCGTCTTGAATGTTTCTTCAGGACGCTTTCAGTTAGAGAGGGTATATGTTGGATTTGGTTCCCGTATCTCTAACATGTAAGTAAAGCAGGTAGTAGCAGCGATAGCTGGGGATATCAATTGTTTTATGAGGAGGTTAAGGAGGACTGAGCGATCCAACTTGGAAGCGAGGTCTCTCGGCTATGTGGATGTAGTGTGCAAAAAATGTCGCGAATAGCGAACCTCGGGAAATGCACGATGATGGAAGTTGTGAGCAGTGGACTCGATAGGGGGAGAAAAGAGAGAAAAGAAGGAAGCGTGGGACTCCGGGGGGGTCTCTCATATTATAGGCAAAGTGAATCTTATTGTATGAGGTCACCAAGGCGCGACCAAGGTCACGATAGTCACAAATCGGTCAAAGAAAAGAAAAGTTTCCTCCACACCCACAGACACCAGTAGCGACTCATCACTAAAAAAGCAAATCCCAGGTCTTTTTCCTGCAGAATTCGCAGAAGCCCACCACCCACCTTTTTCTTTTCCTTTTCTTTTTCATCACTCCTCCCATCCACCCCCCCAGTGTCGAACCTTGAGCTGCCCCCTTTCCCACCTCCTTCCTGCCTCCTCCTCCCTGCAAGCGTACTCGAGTGTCATATCCTTTCCTCTTTGCTCGAGTACGGTAGGTGTGACTATCATATACCTAGTAGACTGGTACGAGTACTGGTACGCACAAGTACTGTATGTGTGTGCGGAGGGAGAGACTGAGCGAGGAATTTCAGAATCTGGTCTCTGTACGAGTACTCGATTATTGGTGTGTTGCCAAAACAGCCGGCGGAACGGTATGGATAAGGCAAGGAGCTAAGAACTCCTGCCTGTCCCTCACTGTTTTCAATCAACCAGTTGTCGGCGCAAGAACGATGGAACCGTGGGCACAACGGAGGTAAGATTATTCTGACACGACCTCCGCTCTACTCCCTCCGGAGCGCAAAAAAGAGGGGGCGATGTCTCTCTCTCTGCTCCCCCCTTGACTTCCACCGTACCTCTCAGCACTCGAATAACTCACATACCTAAAAATGAGCATCCGCGCCCACTCGCAACTGACCAATACACTTACCGCACTTGGTTTACACCTACGCAGCCTCCCTCCCTCACTCATCCACTGTACGAGTAATAGAGTTAGTTACCCGCGCAGCAACAGGTGTATAAAAATACAATCACAGCACCTACGAGTCTCCATCATAAACTTCGCTCTATGATTAGAAGCCGCAATTTACCACGAGTACCCTACCATTTGTCAGCTCATCATCATCATCATCCCTCTCCCTTCCCCGGCGGAGATTTCTAGCACTGTTCGTCCTATCGCAATAGAATTCTTTCAAACGGCGACAGCGAGCCCTCCTATCCCTGCCGAACATACGCACCATACAGGCATCTTATCCTCGCCCACCAGGAAGGCTACATTGAAATTTTCAGCGGAAAACTGCTTTCCAGCTCGCTCTCGTCCCTTCTGGCGCCTGCTGGTAAGGCCTTATGCTTTCTCGCCTTCTCTCCACTTACCCCTTGCTCTGCCAACCCATACCCTCCGCCACCAGGCTTGGTTGATATGATGCGCTTGGCAGGCAATTGCCTCTGGCTCGTTCATGCTCCGCTTGACTAACTAACTGCCTTTCACGCCGATCAATAACTGGCCGGACAACCAATTCCCACGAGTAATTCATCCATTGATCCAATTCAATTCCATACTACTCGTACAGTACGGTACCCAAAGCAACCGACCACACATAAACTTCCAAGCCGCCGGTTGGGATACGGTATTGTAAAATGAACTAATTTTAAATAGGTGCAAATTTTTGTTGCCAAGGGCCACCATCCAACCAGCTCCCTTCTAGCGTGTTTCCCATGGTTTCCCCTTCCCGTTCAAAGTGGGCATAGTCCAGTAACACAGCTCCCGCCATGCCTTTGGTGGGAGAAAAAAGAGAGAGAGAAAAAGAAAAGAAGGAAATGGGCAACCGTTGGGAGGCTCCGTGCGCTCAGGACGAAAAGAAGAGAAGGGGAAAACCCAAACTCCTTGCTCGCCGCTTGCCCCTTTTCCAAACAGCCGGGTCCGGAAATGAACTGATTGAGAAGAAAAGAAAAACAACCCCCCGAGACTTCATAAACGAGAGACCTTCCGCGCAAGAGCAGAAGGCACTCTCACCCCCCCCTTCATCCTGGTTCCCAATGCTTTCTCTTCCCTACCGTTTTCTAAACTCCTAACCTCACCCAGAGTCACCACACCCTATCAATTGCTTGTTCGGCCCTTCAGAAGTCCGGAAAAAGGGAATTGCAACCCTTGTGAACCGTACAAATTACAAGCCCTGTTTTGTTATGTTGATATTCTCTTCATCACACTCTCACAAAGTTCCGAATCACGCAAATCACACACACATCCCTCCATATCAAAGCGAAGGAGTCCGTGTGAGAGATAGTAGGGGTAGTACAAGCAACATCCAAGTGACTGCTAAAAAAACCACGGTGAAAAAAATTTTCCACACACTTTACATCCCGTTTGAGTCATTTATTTACATATTTCAGTTTCTCTTTCCTTTTTCCTCCATTCCTCCCTTCTTCGAACGGGATTCTGTGAGTTGTTGGGGGTGGGTCGTGTAACTGATTATCTTTGTGGGAGATTGAGAAGAAGAATCCGCTCTGCTTTGATCGCTTCGCGTAATTCATGGATACTCGAGCACATGTTGGTATGGTAAGGGTCACAAAAAAAATCAATAATCATCTCTGTGGGTGTCCCTCACTTTACTCGTACACGCGAATAACTGAAAAACTCGAAATGCGCAACGACGTAGGGGTGCGTCTCAAAGATTGAAAAAAAAACCCCCTCCATCACTATGACGACGAAAGTCTGCCCATCCATCATCGATGGAGGAGTGCTTTACCGGTAACTTTATGACTTTATGATATCGTCGGTAACGATAGCTAGCTTCCTTCGTCTCTGTCAAATGAGAACTCAATTCAATACGACCGTTTCTTAACTTACTGTATGCGGAACCGGATCAACTCAGGAGGCTGAGCTTATTATTTACAGTACTTGCGGCGACAGCCAGCCTCTACGAGTGCAGTGTCTACTTAAAGTTAACTTATTTATCGGGAGCCATTGGGCCCGTTTGTGCGTGTAACCCTTAGCTTCCGTATTCTGCCTAGAAACGGGAAATTCATCCACCTTGGCTGATTGGTGCGCAAATTGTTTTGGTATTGGTACTCGAGCACAGCACCATCGGGAAAGCCCACTGAGGTACTTTGTGATTGTGCGTCCTATTTCGATTCTGTGGGTTACCGTAGGTGCTCTTGACAAAGATATTATTTTCACCCGTCCCGTACGGTACCGGTACCCTCTCCCCCTCCTCCTCCCCCGACATCACAGCCCGCTAAGCTCACGATACTGTTAAACTAATACGATACCCTTCCATTCCATTCTCCTTCTTCCTCCACTGACCGACCGACCGGACAGATCATCATATACAGCCCTTTGAACAGCTAACCCAAACCCTCATTCGCCCAGAACCCTATCTTCTTCCCTATTCCAGAGCACTGCAACCGAGTGCTGGGGGCTCCTTATCCTGACAGCTGACTGAGTACGAGTTGCTTTGCTCTAGAGGCACCTGCGACGAGTGCTCGAACGATGCATGCTTGCTTTTGCATAATTACTTTGCAGATAAACAACGTATTGGAGTTCCCTTCAGCCCTCCTACCATAACCTCTGGCATCCGTCCGTGCCCGTAGGCACGTAGGTCAATGGTACTGTACGAGTACAGCGCTGTCGCATCAGAGGTGTATCTGTAGGGTATACAAGTTAACCCATCTCTTGCACTTTATCGCTCGCGATAAAGCATGAGAAATGCAGTGGCACCGCAGGCAGGTAGGTCACAACCAATTGGCCTGGGAAAAGACCCTCGAGTCGAGGGGGTCGTGTGTGTGAGCCTCCGAGAATTACTACTGTACGGGGATAGAAAGTGGAATCGTATTTCCTCTCCTTTTCTCTCATTCTCACGTTTTTGCTGTTGTGCGGCCGATGAGACTGAGCATTGTCCTAACAAACTCGAGATGTTCGTTCGTTCTCTGTTACTGTAATAAGGCAAGAAGGCATCCATCAATCCATCCCAACCAACCTCTCCCATACCAGCACGAGTGCTCCCCTGGTACTTTACAGTAAGGCATTTTCTTGCTTGCTGGCTTACCCTTAAACTACTCTAGTGCGGTAGTTTGTCATATCCTTTTTTCCTCATTCATATTTTTTTTTCTTTTCATTCCCTCTCAATCGATCTGCTGGTATCTATCTCTGCAATGTTTACCCCTCAAAAGCCCAACTATTTTCACTATGATATTGTATAATAGATACAACTTTTTTTCCTTCTTTTCCAACAACCTTCAGGCGGAGGAAGGGCAGAAATATTTGATCAGGGTTGTAAGAGATACGTATATAGTGCATGATTCCTGTGCGTTGTTCTGTGGATACACTTTTGGATATGATACGCAACCTAGTGACAGGTATTGGCAGTGAGGTTTTTTTAAAATAAAAAAAAATCAAACCCTGGCAACAGGGCACACAGCTTTGATGAGAGAGATGGGGTTAGTGTGCCGCCCTGCGATTGTATTGGCTCGCGTGGGGGAGTGGCGCGTTGGATTGGAGCGCTGACGTGGTTCATCCACACAAGTGTCGTAACTTAGGTTCTCTTTCTTTTCTTTTTCTTTGCCTTCCTGCCTTCCATTCCAATTTTTTTTTTTAGTCCTATCAATTGAGCGGATCTCATATAGGGAAACGCGATGATGAGGGTTTTTGCGATGAAGGAGGGGTTAATTCGATATATTTTACCCTAGCCAAGATGAAGGACGGGGGCTGAGGGTCTTATGGCAGCTGAGGTTTATCATGACGAACGAACAAAATTTGGACGATTTGGATGAGGGGCCCTGAAGAGATATCGCGCGCTATCGCATCTTCTGTGAGCCAAATGATGGAAGAGGGGGTTGGATCCTTCTTTCTTCCTTTTTTTTTTCCTTTTTTTCCCCGTCCTCTTCTTGTTTTTCAGCCTTCTGTGAACCCCGCTGTTGAGCCGTTGCACTGTGCTCGGGTGGTTGGTGATTCCCACGTGATTTCAAAAAGCTTATCTTGTGGAGGCTGGATTGTGGCTTGAGTCATCCTAGTTACCCGGACAGTTACCCGGACAAGTACCGTAACATTGGATAAAGAAACGCGCCATCCCTTGCCCTTCCCGCCCCCTCTTCTTTCCGAAACCCCAACCATCCCGACATATGTTCTCGCCTTCCCCTTCCTTCCCCTCCGCCTTTACCCTACTTCCTCTATTGCCTTCAACACCATCACGCAAAACTTGTTTTCATCTCTGTCCATACTTTACTGACGAGTATAGTTACCTGCTTGCATGCCCTGCATACATAAACAAACGAGGCTGTGTTATAATCTGAGTCACAGCAAGGCGATACGCGTTTGTCTGTTCTACTGCCTTTCTCTTTGTCCTTTTGTCAACCTCGTCTCGAATCTACCTCGTCCATGTGCCTCCGGCCACCTCCCGTCGTATTCAAACACGGGTCCGGCGCGATTAGGTCCGGCCTCCTTCCGTGGATAGCAAGCTTGAGTGGTGTGGCAAACACTGACGTATCTACGGGGAAGGAGATGGGGTTGCTCCGAAGGCTTATTTTACATTGTGCGGGCAACTCGCCAGTCCGTTTCGTCCACTCTATTAGGTTTCCTGAATTCGCCTCCGTGGTCTCCGACGCTGGTGTTTTCCTTTTTTTTCCTATCATGTGAGACCGTGCGCCTATCTAATACGTTTGGTTTCATTTAAAGTTATGACGCGGGGACTAGATTTCTCGCTCGCTCAACTCGTTGACTCATCCGCAGGCGTCTTTTTATTTGGTTCCCTCCGTCTCATCTCCTGAGCTAACACTCTGCAAATTTATTTCATGTCTGGACCTTTCTCTTCGTCTTCGTTATTGGGGGAGCACAGGCTGGTGGGGTGGAGCAGATGAATGGATGATGGAGGGATGGGTGAGCGATGGGGTATATTTTCGGATGAACTCAGCCTCACCTGGCATTTATTTACAGTTACGACTCATCAGGTACGCGATACCGGCACTTTTATTCGTTGGGATCCCATCGTCAGGATGTCAACTTTACGGCTTCCTGCAGGATGGTTGGACAAAGAGATGATATTTTCTTTCCAAGTTATTTCCGAAGGTTGTCTCGACTCTTTGAGTCATTGGTCTGCTGATGAGGCACTCAAAGGGTCTCGATAAATTAATGGAAGAATAGAAGAGCATTCTGTCGGTCATGACCTGTGACCGCGATATATACTTTCTATCATTCCATTTTCCATTTCCCTCCTTTCTCTCTCTCTTAGGAGCACCCCTATTACGTTGAATTTGGAGGGAAAAGAGGCCAACCACTAGAGTCTAGAAACCCTTTGGTTTAGGCCGTATTCTGGAGAGCAGCCTTATTGCCCCGGAGAGCCTGTTTTTTTCTTTTTCTTTTTTCGCACCCACACCCCTCGATCAGATCAGTGTTTTTCACTCGTCAATCACAACCTCACCGAAAACGTTTTTATAGCCCACCACATGTGAAACTCCCTCCCTTCCTGGGGTGGTGAGTGTTGGACCGGATTTAAGGACACCTTTGCTATCTTTGGCGCCGTGCCCTTCCTCCGCCTCTTCCCATTTCGTCTTGGGGAAATGTTTGGATGATTAAACTTTTTTTTTTCTTTTGTTTATATCGGAAATATTACAATTATCGGGCGCCTATTACTGCACCGTAGTCAACTGGCGTAACCTTGTTAGTCAGTTGGGATGATATTGCATGATAGTTTTCATGAGTCAGGGGAATGAATCTAAGTGCCGGTATATGCTTGAGCAGAGAGTAGTGATCCAAGGAAGGGCCTTGATGAGTACTTGTGAAGCGCCGGGATGGCCAGATGGGTCCTGGATGATGCAAAATAATGGGAGGGAAATTGCTACCCGCACTACAGTACGATATGATAGAACAGCGAACATCCCAGTCCCGATAAACAAATCAGGGATTCGAAACGTGTGCATGAGACCGAAGGCCCACCCGCTCACAGACGCACATATTGTACTCGTACAGTACCAGTATTCGTACATAACCGAGCGGTGGTGGGAGGTCACGAGCGGAGCGAGGGTTCTCACTGTTGCACATGTCTATCTCGTGCGCTGCGGGATCGCATTATGTGCCGATATGGCTGGATCATTGGGAATCACTCGAAATTGAAGCTTGTTGCGCGTCTGGTGTCGACTGTCCACGAACAGGAACAGCGCCGACATGACCACCACACCAGCGGAGTAAACTAGCGCAGTACTGCTCTGTAAGGACCACACAGACGAAATCAGGGCAACACATATCTCAATTACGCGAGCCCCCTCAGCTCGCTGCACACTTTACCTTCATACGTAGAATGTAGAACACGCTCCATACCAGGGGGTACAAGTTACTAGTATCAGCCTTCTCTACATTTCCCCGAGCCAAAATCAGAACCCCTTAAACTAAAGCCAACTGGAGCTCCTATGCGCAAGGTTCCAGTGAATGGAAAGGCGAGAAGGAATGAAAAAAGAATACTATCCGGGTCATTCCAGGCCCGGCTTGTTTTCTTACATACTTGAGTATGCGAGGCCGGGTCACTAAATGTGGGTTTTAATGATTCGACGCCTGGAGGGATGCATAGGGGGGTCGGTTAGGGTTTGCGGTTTGTGGTTTTGCCTTGCGGTAAGGGGGAGTGATCAGGCGTTTGACCAAGGTTTTGGGATGGATTGGTTGAGGCATGGGAAAAGTGCCTGTGTCACGTGGTTGGGTCGAGTTACCCTGCTTTGGACTTTTGGACTTTGTTCTGGAATGAGCCCTGTGGTCAGGGGAGGGGGAGAAGGGGAAGGCTGCTGCGGGTATATCGAACCTAAGCTACTCGTAGACGCCATCGTGTCAAGGGTTTTTATTTGTTTTTACCCCACACCGTACCTTATCATACCACCACTCAGATCCAGCTATCATACTATACTCTCACCATTCCCTAAGGCTTACTCACCATCCCGCAAACCAATCTGACCTGGCCAACACAAAACAAAACAAGACTGAATAAACATGTTCGCATTAGAACTAACCGCAGACCTAACCGGGTAGCCCCCCCCCCGCTTCCTCCTCCCCCCGCCTCAAACTAACAGAACAGCGTAACAAACCTCCGCCCGATAGACACTCAGGAAGATCCATACTACTACTCCTTTCGCGTTCAGTGCACCTCCTGTCGCGAAACTCACGATAAATGGGTGGATTTTGACCGCTTTGTAACCCCCCCCTCTTCCCCTCTTCCCCTCCTTCCCTCATTGTCATAACTAACAGGCTTACCGTAGACGACAACCGACCTCTCCAAAAGCCGCGGTGAAGCCAATTTTGTTTATAAATGCCGGAATTGCACTGTTGCCTCCCCGCTCCCCCTCCCCCCCATATCCTCTTCTTAAGTACTGACGGTTTAATAGCGCGAATCAAGCGCGACAATAAAGACCGCGCCAAAAGCCTACATGGCTGCATCCCCACCGACGAAGCAGGTCATCATCGAGTTTGAATGTCGGGGCTGTGAGTTTACGGAGTTCAGGGTTGAGGGCGAGTGGACTGCGGATGGGCTTACCGGGAGTAAGTTTGATGGTATAAATTTGACGGAGGATTGGTATGATTATGATGAAAAGACGGGTGAAGAGGTTTCTGTCAAGGAGATTAGGTGGGTTATTCGGAGGGCCTAGTGGGGTAGTTGGTTGGGCTTTTGTATGATGCGGGTGTTTTATTTGGTGGTGGCTTTCGGGATTGGTGGCTTAGGGTTAGGGTTTGGAACGGTGTCATTTGGTGTCACTCGTGGCTTACGGGTTCTGGGGGGGGGGTGGGGGCGGCCGAGGAATGGCTCACCCCAGCGGAAGAATATTTATTAGGAGCATCTACGAGCTTTTACTATAGGGAAACGCTATCACGTCCCCAAGATGTAAAGCACCCGTTGCGGGCTGGGTGAGGTGCACACTAGAGCATAAGTTAATGACACCACCTTATCTGCTTTCTCCTGTTGGGGCATGCTGTGCGTCCTATCATACCACTTCTAAATTCAAACCCACCTGGAGGGCATTAACCCCATTCCTTATGCTACACTCTTCCGACTATACACCGCCACACATCAATGAAATCTCGGATCGGACTTGGGCGGTTTGTCACTTACGCTTGAGCTCTGCGCTTTTCCCCTCACAAAGGCCGCGGATTGGAGCCAATTGCTCATTGACGCCGTAGGTAACGCTAGCAGCAAGCCAGCCAGACAACCAGCCAGAGACAGACTACATCGTCCCGGCAAATCATCAAATCAATAGTCCGGGAAATGTCGTTCTCTCACTCACTTTTCTGCTTCTTCTTGAGTGCCGCCAGCGTTACCTTAGCAAGAGAGATAGAATAGAATAGAATAGAATATAAATGAAAAGAAATAAGTAGTATAATTTGAATTTGGATTATAATATGTAATAATATTGTGATAGCCAGCCATATGACTCGATTCCTCCCTCCAGAGCTTCAAATCTACCGTACTGGGTGAGTATTTTCTAACGATGGATTTTCGATTTTTTCTTTCTTTTTCTCCCCCTGTCATGGGATGGCACAACCTACCATTGCGAGAGAGAGAGAGAGAGAGAGAGAGAGAGAGAGGAATTATCTGAAGCGGGTGGCTGCAGATTTTTTTCCATGTTGTGTATTGTGCAGTGCAGTTGCGGTTGCAGTGCCGGTATTAATATTATTATGCCATAGTATGGTTCCGGATGGGGTATCCAAAAACTTTTGCGCTTTGTGGATCTCTGGAAGTTTCTAAAGTTGGAAAAATGGGCTTCTTCCTGGGGAAGGTATGATATGATACTTGAGTGTTTTTTGCGTTTAATATTGGGTACCGGTGGCCGGTTTGGAATGGCTACAGCGGCGGAGACGTGGTTTAAAAGTATGGTGATCGAGATGTTTGAGATGGGGGTGGTGAGAAGTGCCAGGAGTAGCCGGGGAAAGGTCAGATGTGAAGGGGTGACCTCAAAATTCACGGTGATCTTGGGCGTCTTTTGGTGGAAATCCTGTGGGTCAGGAGTCAGTCTGTGGGTGATATTAGAGTTTACGAGTTGGTAGGATTGTTGATATAGGGAACAGCATGTGGAGGGGGTGGCAGGGTCAGTGGGTAATGGTCGGCTTGGGGGTCGGGGGAACATTAATCTCCCTCATTGGCTCTGGGTACTTGTTCGAGGGTTTGCTATCACCACAGTGCTTCTTGAGAAAAGCGGGATCAGCACTATCCTCTGCATGTCCGGCAGAAGCTATTCTGAAACTGGTGCCCAATCTTGGCGCTGAGATACGAGTTATTGTACGGTTTCCTCTTTTGTAAAATTGTTTACGGTAAACGAGTGATTGCGGGTGGGGATGGTCTGTGGGTTTTGATTTTCGCTTGGGGTTGTGTGTCGAGATTGGTGTGGCTATGTGTCAATTGACTAGCACAATACCGCAGGAGTATGGTGAGATTCAAAGTCGGGGGGGAAGGGAATTTGTTGAGACCTTGTGGAGGTTAACTTAACAGGCTCATGGTATAGTAGAGTATATAAATTGAAGGGCTACTTGTTGCCTTTGGATGGCTCAACAGAAGGGTTATCTATGGAAGTATCCGCACTGTACTGTCTGAGTACGGTGGAGAGGCAATTGATCGAGAGCTTTATAAGAGATACTTTACGTGGAAATTATCCTGGATGCGGGAGGGAAATAAAGGAAAACGTCTCCATGTTGCAACTGCGGAGCCTAAGTAGTCTATAGTGCGGTTAGGGGCAATTGTGGGGGTAAAAGAGGATTGTTGTAGCAGTGAGCATACGATGGTTCAAAAGTCTGGAATTATATGCTGTGCTAGAGGCAAGATTTCTCTAAGGTGTGATGCTCTTTGTTTGATAGGATCTACCAATAGATTGTGGAGAGGACTGGCTTCTGGTATCTCGTGGGTGCATTTTTGATTCTCTTGTGACTGTATACTTATAGTGCTATTTTGGCGTGGATTGTGGGGGGGGTGTTTGACATATGCTCCCACGGGCCAAAACGTACGATCGTACACCGAGTGACAAATTTAATGGGTTTCAAATTCTGGTGTTTACGACTACTAATGTAATTGAGGGGAAAAGCCCACATACTAGAGAGAGGATAAAGGAGAATAGCACCTATACCTCCTTTTAGTAATCGGGGTCACGGCTCAACTAGGTGTGGAATAAGATTTGAGAAGTTGCATTTTTGCTTGGAGAGGCAGAAGCATCTTACATTAGCTACACATTGCATGCTTAGTATAATAATCATGGATTTGTTGTTTAGGAAGCTACGGGATATGATTTCTTTCCTTCGAAACTAGTCTTTGGTATCTAGATTTGTAGAACCACATGTATGTAACACTTTCCTTTTTTTCAGCCTTGTTCCCATTTCGGACCTATCGAGCCATACGAAACCTACCCTCTAATATCCATTATTAGCCCAACTCTCCGCCGTTTTTATGGGAAGGTGCACAACTCCGGTCCAGGGACTTGGGCCCAGTACAGTGCGGTGCAGTTGGTTGATGCTGCCTTTCACCGGCTCTGCTTTCTCGTTTGTTCCTTTACACTTCAACGGGTAGGCATCATGCGCGAAGCTTGAAACTTTCAACTACTTTTCTATTCAGGTCCTCCACTTGTATTGGCCGTCTGGGCCTCGTGTTATATGTAGGCCAAGATTTTTTTCCTCCTTCTTTAAATTACATTCTTCGGCTGTGGTTCTCTGTTTTCTAACCCTTGGTACTATCACTTCTGGTAGGCTAACTTCGATCTCGACGTGCACCATCGAACTGGGGTATGATACCGGTATTGTGTTTGGACGCTCGGGCACGGGCGGACATTCCGGCATCTAATGTACCCCTTTCGGGTTCTCTGGCACCGTGCAGTGCATGTGTACTTATCTAAGTTAGGACCTGATATGATAGAATGTATTATATCATACATGGAGAGCTTTTTTACAGGTTGGAGAGTTGGAGGGCTAAAGAGTTTTTGTGTGGAATATGTTAGGATGGCCGGTGGTCTAGTGCTGTGGGTGAGCATGTTAGTATAACGAACAAACATGGTATAACAAGTTGACGTCAAATTCCGTCAGTTAATCTTTTGATATATATTGCTGTATTACCGGTGTAACTTTTAGGGGGATGATTGACGGGCGCCCCTTGTATTATGTACACTGCCGTATGAGCTGAAAGAGATATCCTCTCGCTCACACACGGCCCCACCCCCCCTCTCGATCACTTTCTAGTCCTTATCTATTAAACTGTAGGTGGTGCCATAATAGGCTAATCTAGCCTAATACACCAGTCACTGGGAATTGGAATGCAAGCTGAACAGTTGTCATTTCCACCACGAGAGGCTTCTGCTAGTACAACACACGTGCAACTCTGACCCAGCCTCCCTTCCTTCCTTGCTAGAAGCACTTGGTGATGGCGAGTGCCGCGGATCATCCGGGTTGGAGATCAATTGCCTTGTCTTTGCTATCATCTGCTTGGAATACTTGTACTGCAGAGCGGCTTTTTTTCTCTTTTTTCTCCTCCTCTGTGGTACTGTGGCCACTGCTGCAGGGCGAGAAGTGTCCTGGGGTTCGTCACATAAGGAGCAACAGGGTGGTAACTGCCGGAAAATAGTAGTACCGGCCATCAGTTTGTCGGCACGGCCTGTTAGATCCTGGCACTGCAAGTACCCGCACGGAAGATGTGCTCCACGGACAAATATCGACCTATCAGACTGCAAAGACTTGCCAATTCTCGCGGCAACACAGGAAAAAGCTGTACTACACACAATGCTGTGTCTTTGTGGCGGGTTTCCGCTGATGAGTTTGTTATCACGGGCTGGATTTCACACACATTCTATATGCGCTGACAATTGGGGGCTGCCCTTTTTTTATTTTTATTTTTCTTCTCCAGATAATGCCTTGGTGATGTGCTTTGGATGGGGTTACATTTTTATACTTGTCCTAGGCAATGAGTATTTTGGGACCCGGAAGTAAGGGTTCGCGAAATACATGGTAAAAAACAAAAAAACAAAAAAAACAGTGCCTATCTGAAGGCTCTACAAATTGACACCGTCTGCTTCCGGGTCCTTATTGCCTGGGACGGGCATCATACCCTAATCTATCTTGCTGCGCAATAGCACTTGGGTGGAGGGCATGATATTCGATAATTGCGGTATTGGCCAAGCCTCAGGTACCTCTTTTGCTGGGCGGGGGATCGTAGATGGTTCATGGGATTTGTTCGCGATCCATAGGCTTGCTTACCTGCAGGGCCGGCTATTCATTGGGAACGCTCACGGGCTGCCCCCCAGTAGCCGAGAACGGCACAGTAAGATACTAAAACTGGTTGGGATAACCGACTGTCGAAGTTGGGCTATGCCTTGTGGTGGTCCAAGCAGCTCTACCAACTCTGCTTGAGAACTGCCGGTGCTGTAAATTTAGTATAGCACTGTGTGGTGCTTCATCTAGCATATTATGGTATCATACCGGTATTAGAGGATAGAGGCAGGGTTTTTTAACAGGTTGAGTGGTTGTGCGTGATAACAATAACCTTATTTTCAGATTCTGCCTTTGTTGCTAGATACCGGTACTGTAGAAGCACCGACGCAGGACTGTGCTCCGCAAACTTCTGAGCGCACGGGCATTTGGGCGAACGGACATCCTTACTCGAGTAGCTTTACGCTGCTTGCTTGGCGAGTTGGTAGTGGTGCGGGCAATGCGGAACGAGCCGCTGCCCGCTCAATGTGAAACTTTTTTCCGAGAAAACATTCTCACTATGCTACATGTACCATTCATTCTTCTCCATGCCTTTCGGGTACAACCACCATTGGTCGAGACAGAGAAAGGTCTCACAGAGTATCGAACGGCAGAATATTTAAAGGATATGTGCGCTCTTTTTATTCCTCAGGTGACCTAAATGAAAGTGAAAAAGAAAAAAGGAACAAAAGGGCACCGAAACTTTTAGGCCTCCAGGTGCTAGTATCATACTTTTCTAAATTTTTGAAGATGGACTGAGTTCTCAGGTAAAGGTTTCGGTGATTCCTATGGAGCTCTTAGTACAATGCTATGAGTGAGGGCAAACAAACACACAACTCTTTTCCGGCTGTAAAAGGAAATTGATTAAAAACCTAAAAATTTGTCATATTTGCCTCCCTTTTTTTCGATATTTTTTTTCGGCTGTCTTATGAAGGCCCAGAAGCGAGGTAATCCTTCTCAAAGGTTTCACTTTTTTAATGATATCGGTTTTTCCAAGCGGATGGTATCCGGAAGGTTTCTTGCCATGTGCATGGTGTTGAAGAAGTTAGCTCCTTTCCTTTTTTCTTTTCTTTTTCCCTCTGTCACTTTTTGCTTCTTTGTCTCCCTTCTGTTGCTCTGATTGGAGAGCTTAAGACCCCGAGTGAGGGCTGGGCATTGGATCGTGTCTGAATTTTGGCCCAAGCTTTCCTCCCCTGCAGAGCACGGAGCACGCGATGCCGATCACTCACCGAGATCGCTGAATCTTATTTCATCCTCATCCGCGCTTTCTTGGTGTCTTTTCTCCTAAACTGCTCCCCTACGGTGAACCTGAGTTTCTTTGCTTACGTAGCCTGTATTTCCTACTCGATTTTATTGTGGTTGCATTTTTTTATGTTCATTCCCGGTAGCTTCCTATTATGAACGAGGTGAGATGGGTTCACGTGTGCCTGCACCTGTCGCACGGGTTAGCCACGAAGGTTTTTGATGGCGTTCTCGTGTTGTACTGGCCCTTGCATCTACCTGCTGTGCAATGTTGCCAGAAGAAAGCTGTTCAAAAGCTCATTTCGCGCGTGCCTTTCCTTTGTCAGACCTGGTACAATTCCGGCGGCGTCGGGTATAGTGTATTCCAACAAACCATTCAGCCGAATCAATGCTCTAGATTCTCTATTGGCCGGGAGAGGGACCCCGGGGGGGATTCTTTCGGGCAAAATCGTCGACTGGGCCAACTCGAATACCCTGATTCGCGGGCTGGGCAAGATATAAGCCTTTTCAGAGTTAGAAGGTTAACTATCAGCTGATGAATAGCTGTATTACTATTTCTTCTGTCAGGAAGCTTGGCCTGACTCTCGGGAACCGATTGATCTTGGATATGCGGAATTTGGTCGTGGAAAAGACAAAAGTGGATTTCTGTGCGGGAGACCACTTCGCCTCTTACTTGTTTGACTGCTTCCAAGTCCCAATTGAGGTTGGCAGGTGTCGTACACATTGCCTGGCTACCAACATATCGAAGGATTTCAGCTGGCATGGGCTTGGGCGTTGACTGGATATTCCCACTTTGAAGATGGCGGTGAGCCGCGTTGCCTAATTCTGGCCCTTCTCCCTTTGTTATCACCAGAATATTTCTCTCCATTGACTGTGGCGTTTTCGCCGGGTTACTAAAGTAACACTCTTTGGGAAAGCAACACCAAAATGGGAGTGCCCAAGGTGTAGCACTGCGGCCTGCCACTCAATTGCGAGCTCTGTAGGAGAACAGACTCAGGAGAACAAAACAGTAAAAATAAAATCCCATTAATATATAACCTTAAGCGGAGGGCCGGACTGGGAAGCTTTTCATGCGTTGATCCTTTCTCACCCAAGCTTGCCTTCAAGTTCACAGTCAACTGCTTCCGCATCTTGGCTCAAACTGCGTATTCAGGGGCCCGAGGCTTACCGTAACATACTCCCCTCCTTTGTTCCTCATACATTCGCCCACGGGTATTAGCATAGGGAAATCGAGAGAGAGGAAGGTCCGGACAAGATGAAAAAGATGTTTGGGTTCGTGCGGCCCAGAAGAGGCAACTGGCCGCTGTTCCTTGCCCTCTCCGTGTTTGTGTCTCTTTGCGTTGGTGCTCCGACAGATAGTGTCCGTGATGCAGACCAGGCGCAATCGGGCTATCTGGATAATCACAACATGGATCCAGCTATTGTGCAGGGTCCAACATTTGGTAGGGGTTTTCCTCCTTCCAGGGAACAATTCCCCCTGGTGCAGGGGAAGTTTGGTTGCTTTTCGGGATCGATTTTCTGACATTTGAACGCATCAGGTCAACTTTGGCGTGTCAAGATGGGAGGGGATGTGAATGGGGTGAACGAGCAGTATGCCAGTGCATGATCGACAAACTTGTTATTTGTTTGGGTTACATTAACGTTAAGCGTTTCAAAAAGGTTCTATGCAAAGCCTTTGGTTTATACTCCTAAAGCGGCAGGCAGCAAACAGGTCGTTTTTGCTGCTTCAGGTAATTATGCGACCCAGCAAGAATGGGAAAAAAAGGATCTTCTAAACTGTCTGGCCCTTGCTGACTAACTAATTTCTTAGAGACGAATTGGGTTTATGTTATGGACGCTGTATGATCGCCCCTCGAGACCTGTTTTGGCAAGGTTCACAATAGAGAAATGATTATTCACATATCGCGTGGAGCGAAGCTTTCGTCTAAATAAACCTGTTAACTAACTCATCATGTAGGTCACCGGGACGATCCTGAGATCAAAGCAGGTCGCAACCCCATTCCTGGTCTCGGATATTGGATGTAACGATATCAGCGGTTTTAGTAGGAACCCATGAATCTATTTCGACCCCTTGTTCTAAGTCCTTGCGGGTATCTGCGGGTGATTGGGGATTGTCATTTAGTACTAACGATGGTTTAGTTGGCATCACTGGGACTCCGATCATTGATCCTGCGACCGACACTGTTTACTTTTACGCAAAGTCATACCCTGGAGCTGATAGGGGGGTGTATAATGGTGCATATTGGATCTACGCGTTGGATATTAACAATTTGAAGTGAGTGATCTCCTGTGTTTCTGTCTTTAGAAGGGAGGGTTAACCCTGGAATCTCATTTACAGTGACCGACCCGGATTCCCGAAGAAGGTTGATGGATCGGTTGCTGACAATGACCCAACTCGCTACTTCCATGGGGGGACTCATCTTCAGCGGACGTCATTGAGTATGATTAATAACATCGTATATGCTGGATTCGGTGGACATTGCGACAAGTACAACTTTACTGGCTGGGTTCTGGGAGTGGACAAGACTACGGCTGAGGTAAAGGCGGTTTTTGCTACAGAATCTGGGGCATTTGCGCCCCCGCAGGATGGGACGTTTGTAGGAGGTGGAGGTGGGGCAGGTATCTGGATGAGCGGAATGTCTCTCTCTTCGGACTCGCCTAGTCGTCTGTTTTACGTGACTGGAAATGGGCAAGGCCATCAAAATAAGGAAGTCCCTGCTTCCGGAAGAACCCCCCTGGATACGTTGGATGAAGCGATTGTGAATATGAAGATTGACCCGGCGACGGGGAGGCTTTCATTACAGGATTATTTTGAGCCGTATGAATATATTGTGAGCACGCCTTTGGTACCGAGTGATAGATTGAGTATATTGACCACCTCTAGTCCATGGATGCTGGGGATCGCGATTTAGGGAGTGGGGGCATAGCATTGCTAGATCCGAATAGTGAAAACTTAGTTCAACCATCTCTTCTAGAAATATTTGCTGACTCTGGGTAGCCTTCTCCGGAACGAACGCTGCCCGATTGGGTGTCACCGTGGGAAAAAACGGTAAAGCCTATGTCGTCAATCTGGATAATCTTGGCGGATTTAAGATGGGTCCTGCAGGCTCAGACGCGGTGGTCCAGACTTTACAGGTGCCTGGAGGAGCGTCTGTATTTGGGGGGTCTGGGTCTTATCCTCTTGAGGGTGGCTACATTTATCTGACACCTGTAAGAACTTCCCCCTGATCCGGTATATATCATTATGAGTACTGATTTATGGGAGACAGGTTGGGTATCCAACGTTCGTTTATAAATTTGGGAAAGATGCCAATGGGAGGGCTGCATTCACACAAGTGGCTCAGACTGATGAGAGCAGTGCTGGTCGGGTCGGTGTTGGTGTCCCTACCATCACGACTTTCAAGGGGCAGGCAGGAACGGCCATCTTGTGGATTTCAGATGTTGATGGCGGATTAAGGGCCTATAGGGCAGTCCCAGAGAGTATGCTTCTTGATATTGTGTGGTTTGCATGGCTTAGGGGTTAACTTCTCTTCAAGATGGCAAGATGATCCGGATTCAGCTTCCTCCTACACCATCTGTTACCAAATTTCAAAGGCCTGCGTTTGGTGATGGGAGGTTGTATCTTTCTACTTCTAATGGCTATATTCAATGTCTTGGTGAGTCAAGGATCAATGCGTATGTATCAAAAACGGGTTGTTCCTTTGCTGATAGTTGGTCTAAGGATCTCCGGTCGCGCTACCATTGAATTGTACAAGTCCGATATCCTTTGGGGATTTGACTATTGGAAGCAAGAGAGTATTGCAAGTTAATTGCACCGCACTCATCGCGATTACAAAAATTGATGGGATAACATTGAGTAATCCGTTGTTCATAGCCTTAAACTCGTCGCTACCAATAGGGTCACTTGCAAAAGGACAGTCGTTTAGTTTTCCCATCACTTTCGATCTTACCAATGCCACTATAAAAGATATTCCCGGGACTTCCGTGCCTAGTGTGAAGCCTGGTATTGCCTCGGGGGCTCTGAATATCATGACAGTATGTGTGACGGCTATTCTTTTTGCATAGTGGCTAATATAAATGATAGGTCAACGGGGTCGATAAATTTGCAACTCTCCAACCGATTGTGGTATCGGGAAATCTCGTTTCGTCACTTCCTTTTTTGATGATAAGCCCGGGAGAGGCAGACTTTGGCGGAATAGTTATCGGTTCCGCTGCCGCAGAGGCTGGCGTTCCAGGCAGTATGGTGGTACAGAATGTTGGGTCAACGGATATGGGAATTACGGGATATGCTTGGGCTCTTGATGGTTTCGATGATGGAAATCCTCAATGGACCAATGTCACGGAAAATAGTGCAACAAACCATACAATTGGACCGAGTTTTTATGCTATGGATTTACCTGCAGTCGGCAGTATAGTCAGTCCAGGGCAATCGATTACTATTAATTTGAACTTTAAGCCGTTTGCGATTGGCAATTATCATTCCCTGTTCCAGATTTGGAGTGATGGTGGTGCACAATACATTTTACTCACTGGGTAACCCTTGAATTTTAATTTTAGTTTTGATTTCAATTTTTTGGATTATTTGCTAATTAGTGATAGTGTTGCAACACTTGAACCTAAAGCCATTCTCGAGGTCTCAACTGCGGAGGGTGGATGGACCACAGGAGACTTTATTGACTTTGGCCCTCAGTTAGCAGGAGTTTCGTTGGTTCGGCAGATCCGCATTCGTAACGCTGGTGGCAGCGCCCTGACGATCACCAAGAGCAAGGTGTGTTTTGCCTGTCTGAGTAGGCTCTGCGCTGTCTTTACTGACCTCTGTGTTTAGCCTCCAGAGGGCGCAGAATTAACAGCGACAAATCCTACCGGCGAGCTATCCGAAGGACTTAAAATCCCACCAGCGGGCTCTGCCGTTGGGAATGTACTTTTCCAGCCGGCCGTTCGCCCTGTGAACCTCGGCCCCAAGCCGATCAATGGGACCTGGACACTAAACACCGACGACTTGACATTCGGAGTTCACAATGTGTTGGTACAAGGGATTATTTTGTCACGTCAATTAGGTCCGCTACTCCCGGATGGTACGAGTAGGTACAAATATCTTGGGTGCTACAAGGACGCTGTTGCAGGGCGTTTGATGGATAAGAACAACAACTTGAAGCTTAACAACGAAAACGGTATCTGTCAACAAACATGCTTGGGGCAGGGGTATATCTTTGCCGGAACAGATATGTATGGCTATTCCTGTGGCATTGCGGCGAAACTGACGGCAAGCACAGTACCATCAAGAGTGCTGGTGTGGAAATAGGGTACCGAATAAGATATATTTCTACGAGGAGAGCGCTAACAAGTGTACTTGGACTTGTACTGCGGATCAAAGTCAGGCGTGTGGAGGTGATGGGGCGTTCATAAATAGTAGGCTAACTTGTTTGGGTCCGAATGATGCCGGGAGGGTACTGAAATGGTGCTCTTTTAGTCTATTATGATAGTCTTCGGTTCAACGGAGTTGCTACTACTGTCACTACGACGACTGCGAAGTCGACCACTAGTAGCACGTCGACAATTACCTCAGGTTTTAACACTACTACAACGTCCTCGTCGACCACATCGACTTCGTCGTCGTCCAGCACTACTGTATCGTCTACTTCCTCTACCACCATCTCCAACTCGACATTAACCACAGACTCCACGGTGTCCACATCTTCAACTTCTTCCACCGTTACCACCGACTCTAACTCGACCATGACCACAGCTACTGACAGCACTACCACAGACTCCACGACATCTGGGTCTTCAAGTTCTTCCACCTCTTCCACCTCCACCTCCACCTCCACCTCCACCTCCACCTCCGCGCAGCCAACATACACCGGCCCACCGCGCTACATAACCCAATACAACAACTACACCCTCCAGGGCTGCTGGACCGAGGCCACCAAGGGCCGCGCGCTCAAGTCCAAATCCCTCTCGATAGCGAACATGACAGTGGACATGTGCTGGGGCATGTGCAACCAATACCAATTTTTCGGCCTGGAGTACTCGAAGGAGTGCTACTGCGGGGATGTGCTCCAGCCAGGCTCGCAAAATAGCACCTCCGGCGCCCTATGCAATTTGAAGTGTGGAGGGAATTCCACCATCTACTGTGGCGGTAGCTCCAGGCTGAATTTGTACCAGTTTAATGCTACTTTGCAGAATTCTTCGGCGGTGCTTGTGGGGCTTAACTTGCCGCTTGCGCCTTAGGTCTGTTGCTCGGGGGAGGGGGAGGAGGTGTCGGATTGTTTATTTTATTTTATTTTATCCTATCTTTCTTATTTATTATTTATTCCTTTATTGCCTTATTTGTCGTGACATCTTGGATGCACCGCTTCGCAAAGGGTAGATTTGGGCTCTATTTTGGTTGTTGATGGTATACAAGTAGTAACTTTTGTGAATGAATATGAAATAATATTATCATGGTTGTTGATCGTATTTATTTTCTATTCCTCTCCCGTCTATGCACTGTTTGTATGCATGACGAGCGTTAGACGGGAAGTACACTACTATAGAGTATCCCACGGATATCGCTACATCCTTGGAACAACCGGGTGAGTATCGTTTAGTACAGCACCAATCACCCTAGAGAAGTAATCTAACATTCCGCACTGCGAGCATTAGCCTAATTGCATTATCCCCTCTCTCGTGCGTTACAGCAGAGCTACGAGAGCCCAAGCAGACTAGGGTAGGTCGTTCCACACCTCCGTTTTCCACTCCGATGGAAAGCGCAGATGTGTCAGCACCAGAGAGGTGTGAGTGATACTGTATGATCAAAGAGTATTTATTCCCTGCCAGGCGTTTTTTTTCTAGGATAGCATAGTATCCCTACCCCCCGTACCACAACCGAACCGGATGAAACTAAAGTACTCATGGAGGATATAGTGGTCATAATTAAATGGTCTGGAGGGCTTGTCACATGACTCTGTTTGTTTGTGTAATTTAAACTTGCACAATAAGATAGGTGCTGTACGATCTATTAAATGGAAAGAAGAAATTGGGGGGGGGGGGGAATATGTTATATAAAAATAATTGAATCAATAGTGGAAGGAGAAAAAATGTGAAAAATGGGGAAAAATGGGGAAAAATGCGAAAAGAGGTATCTTGGAATTGGGAAGTGTGAATATGAAGGGAAATCTAGTGTGGGATTTTGGGGAACTAGGCTGGGAGAGGAGCCGAGGTGTCTAATTTGATAGCATAGGGGTTTCATCCCGGGGGTGAAGCCCTGTAGATAGGAACTGGGGAATTGTAGTTACAATATGTGGGGAGCGCCAGAGGTTGGTGTGATGATGTATGATACACGGGAGTTCAGGTCGGGTGAGGTATTACTGGACTGGTGCGCTGGGGGAGTGTTTGGGCTTGGTTCTGGGGGTAGTGTACGATACAGCCGCGTTCGCAAAGTTCTCATACCCTCCCGAGTACCACGAGAAAATGGAAACGCTTTGCTAACCCTCCTCCTTGATTATTCAGTATAATAAATTGTGATAAGGGTTTACGATGCCCCTAGGGGTATATCCGAAAGATAGTTATCAGAAGGCTTCTTGTTGTCCTGTTGTTGTAGGTAGGTATTGTTCTTGAGGTACAAGGGGGGGTATGAGAATTTTGCGAACGGGGCTGTACTGTGCGTGGGAAAGAGAGGAGAGGCCGTTAGGAGAGGGAGGAATGGATAGCGAGAATAGTCTTTTAGTGAGTCGACGGGATTATCGGGAATGGAAGATGGGCGTCTCGTGTGCGGGGGCGGTGAGAAGTTGGCACCTTGGGGTGCTAGTCTGTGTTGCGGGCTGTAGCTATCCGAGAGTGGAGTAGGGCTATAATTCTTTCATGTTGATGGTCAACGATAATAGAGTGGTGTATGGCCGAACTTATCTGGTTTATCGGGATTGACGTCGTTTCGTCCGAGCAGTATTTTCACCACTTCCTCGCGCCGATATCGAACGGCATAATAGGATGGTGTTCGGCCGTGCTTATCTGGTTTGTCGGGATCGAGGTCGTCACGTTCGAGTAGTATTTCCACTACTCCCTCGCGCCCAAAAAGAGCAGCCCAAGAGAGTGGTGTTCTGCCGAACATATCTGGTTTATCGGGGTTGACGTCGTCCCGTCCGAGCAGTATTTTCACCACTCCCTCGCGCCCACAAATAGCAGAACGGCAGAGTGGCGTTTGGCCGGCAATATCTGGTTTATCGGGGTTGACGTCGTCCCGTCTAAGTAGTATTTTCATCACCCCCTCGTGCCCACTGATAGCAGCACGATAGAGCGGTGTTTCGCCTACATTATTTAGTTTATTGGGGTTGATGTCATCCCTTCCAAGCAGTGTTTTTACCACTTCCTCGTGTCCACCGCCAGCAGCCCATGTGAGAGGTGTATTGCCCCTACAATCTTTTTTGTTGACGTCACAACCTTCCACCTTTACCAAACTAGCTACAATCTCATCGATCCCGAAGATGGAAGAACAATGCAAACCACTGAATAGGGAGGGCTTAGAATAAATGGGACGCCACATCTCCCGTTCTCTAAAGAGGATTGTAGTGGATATGTGGTTCTCGCAGTCGTCAAATAGCTTTAGCGCAAGCGATTTCGCGCAATCCGAAAGGTCTCTTTTTGCATGGGCTCCCCAGTACGAGTACCGTACTATGATACCGGTACTGTACCGTGCTCGAGTGCCGGTAGCCCGGAAATTCTGGTAGGGTCACCATTGTGCAAGGCGACCCCAACCCCATCACCACCTCCTATGACAGGTCATATTCGAGAGTTTAGGCATCCTCAGATCATATCCCACGACAGCTTCAATTGCCTCCCCCGGGCGAGAGCCGGAAAAATCGGAGCCGTCCGAGACTACATAATAGACCTTGAATGCTAGCAACAGGAACCGCCTATCGCTTAGGATCTATCCTTTCTATAGTAACTATTCGAAGGTCAAAGAAATATACCAACAATATTATGCAGGCAATTTAGTCTATGAGTAGCATCGACTTTTCTTCTTGCTCTTTTCATCTACAATCGATCCCTTCTGTAACTCTTCTCCTATGACTCTTGTTACTCCTTCGTACTTCGAAATTTACACCTACCTCCCAGAGGAACTATAGCTTCCCAGGATATAGTCAATGCTAGCATGCAAATATGTTGTTTCACCTCCACTCTTGGGGAAACATTCCACTAGGCAACTTGAAAACATGGTCAGCAATTCCAACAAGTTAGACATGTTTCTCATGACAATAGCGATATTAGCCAATCTTTTTTTCTTCTTTTACTCTCCCCTCTTCCATGTACTGTTTACATGCATGATGAGCGAAGATGGAAGCACTCTGCGATAAAACACTTCACGAATATTGCTGCATCCTATGGGGTAACCGGGCAAGTACTATGCAGGGTAGTGGCAACTGCCGTCATACCATAGTAATTTGACATTTTGCGCTCCGAGCATCAGCCTAATTGTGCCTGCTCCAGTATTGTCTCGTGCTCTCCGGCGGCGCTATGGGAGCTCAAGCAGGCTATGGTGGTGTCACCCCACGCGTCTATTTCCTGGGCTGGTGAAAGGCGTAGGTGCGTCAAAAATTAGAGAGGTGTGAGTGATATTGTGTGATTAAAGATTATTCCATTGATAAGTCGTTTTTCTTGGATAGCATGTATCATTTTCACCTCACCACGACCGAAACGGATGCAACTAAAGTACTCACGTAGTATGTAGTGGTCATAATTAAATGGTCTAAAGGGCTTGTTATATGACCCTGTTCGTGTAGTGTAGACTTGCACAATAGGTGCGCTACGATCTATTAGAAGGGAGGAAGTAATGGGGGGGGAGATGTATTGTATAAAAATAGTTAAATAAACAGCAGGAGGGAAAAAGGGAAAAAGGGGGAAGGTGAGAAAAAAATGAGAAAAGAAGTATCTTGGAGTTGGGGAGTGTGAATATGAAGGGAAATCTAACGTGAGATTTTGAGGAACTAGGTTATGAGATGAGCAGAAGGTGTATAATCTGATGGAATAGGGGTTTCACTCTGGGGGTAAAGCCCTGTGAATAGAAACTGGGGAATTGCAGTTACAATATGTGGGAAATGTCGGGTGGGTGTGATAATGCATGATAGGTGCATTCTGGTCGTGTGAGATATTACTCGACTGATTGCGCTAGGGGAGTGTTTGGGCTTGGTGATGGGATTAGGGTATTGTACGCGGGGAAGAGAGGAGGGGCCGTTGGAGAGAGAGGAGTGGATGGTGACAATGGCTTTTAGTGTGTCGACGGGATTATCGTGGGAATCGAAGGTGGGAGTCTTGTGTGCGGGGGTGATGAGAAGTTGGGGTCTTGGGGTGCTAGTATATGTTGTGGACAGTAGCTATCCGGGAGTGGAGTAGGGCTATCATTCCCTGTAGTTGATACTCAACGGCATAATGGAGTGGTGTTTGGCCGTAGTTATCTGGTTTTTCGGGATTGACGTCGTTCCGTTCGAGTAGAATTTTTACTACTCCCTCGTGCCTATATTGAATGGCATAATAGAGTGGTGTTCGACCGTACTTATCTGGTTTGTCGGGATTGACGTCGTTCCGTTTGAGTAGTATTTTCACCACTCCCTCGCGCCCATGACTAACAGCCCCATGAAGTGGTGTTTTTCCCCAACGATCTGGTCTATCGGGGTTGACATCGTCCCGTCCGAGCAGTATTTTCGCCATTCCCTCGTCCCCACGAATAGCAGCATAAAAGAGTGGTGTTCCCCCCTGCCCATAATGTGGTCTATTAGGGTCGACATCGTCCCGTCCGAGCAGTATTTTCACCATTCCCTCGTGCCCACCATGAACAGCATGATGGAGTGGTGTTTTGTCACTATAATCTTGGGTTTCAGGATCGACATCGTCCCGTCCGAGCAGTGTTTTCACCACTTCCTCGTGCCCACTGGTAGCAGCACAAATGAGTGGTGTTCGATAATATTTATCTGGTTTGTTGAGAACTACGTCGCCCTGTCCGAGCAGTATTTTCACCACTCCCTGGTGCCCACAAAGAGCAGCACAACAGAGTGGTGTTTGACCATCATTATTTGGTTGATTGGGATTAATGCCGTCGTGTCCAAGCAGTGTTTTTACCACTCCCTCGTGCCCACCATGAGCAGCCCACGTGAGAGATGTATTACCCATACAATCTTTTTTGTTGACATCACAACTTTCAACCTTTACCAGATCGGCTACAATCTGATCAATTCCGAAGATGGAAGCACAGTGCAGATTACTGAACAGGGAGGGTTTACTAAAATCAATAGTGGACCACGGTACGCGCGTTTCCAAGATGATTCTAGTGGATATGTGGTTCTCGCAGTCGTCAAATAGCGTTAACGCGAGCGATTTCGCGCAATCAGAAAGATCTTTTTTAGCATGGGCTCCCCAGCAGAGTGAGGAATATTCGAGAAAAGGCAAGTCTTGGAAATTAAGAGGGGAACTGGTGTGAAGACCCTTGACCTGCTGCGAGTTCAGATAGCCCAAGCAGGTTTCTGCTATTGTCGAGTGAGGTGTACCAAAGAGTTCGGGATGAGCTAGGAGGTACTCCTGAAGGGTAAAGTGGATTAACCGGACTATGGAAGCCTCCTTATCTACGAAAACAAGTCCTTCACAACAAGCTAGCAATGTACCTATTGAAGGAACATTGTCGGTATTGAGATTAGGCGACCCTATTTCGATGGCTAGGGCGTGGCAGAGTTCATCGGGCTTCAATGGCCGCTCCGCGTGCGAGATCCACATCAAAGCAGCCATACCAAGCCTCGATTTCTCTCCCCCTTGTCCCTTTATTCGATCTAGCGTTGCACCATAAGCATTCCCGAGCCCGAACCCATCGGTCATGGCCCTGAGCCTTTCTCTCCTGCGATGGATTGTGGTTTCTTGAAGGATCGCATCAATGCTTAGCGAGACGAGTAAGAATCTAGATATTTATTAGTTAGCTGATAGCTCTAGAGAGTGTCATTGCTTCTATGGTACATACATTCCTGAGATATTATCTGGGATTTTCTCTATGATCTCTGCTTCTAGACGACTATCCATTGCGTCCGGGGTCGTGTCCTCATTCAACCTGGAATGGAGATATCCGATGATATCGCCTCTCCGCGGAGTGATGGATACACTCCATACTCTCCCCGGGAGACGCCTTCCGATTTCAGCCCGAATATGTGGTCTTCCAGTCATGAATATTCGAGTTCGAGGACACTTTTGGAGCACTTGGTTCAGCGAGTCGAGAACCTTGACTCGATATCCTGCTAGGCATTCGTCTAGTGCGTCAACGCATATGAACGTGTGCTTTTTGGAAGAGGTTATCTGTAGCATCTTCACAATGTCGACGAGCTGCGGCACTCGTCCCCCAATCACCTTTCCCTGTTCTTCATAGGTTTGTGTTATTTCCCTTGGAACCTCCTCCAGCCCACCCACAACCTGTTTGAGGAGGGCACCCAACATGCTCGTAGGGGACTGCTCCTTTTGACTAGCGAAGTCGAAGTAAAAACATGCAACTGCGAGATTTCGCTCTTTGGACTGATCGCACAGGTTATCTACCACTAGTGAGCTAACATCGCAGCCTATCAGCAATCGCTCTTTCCGTGAAGGTTCACTCTTCGCACCTAATATACGTCTTTCCAACTCCGGGGTCTCCGTAGCAAAATAAAACTGCATTATCGGATTCGCCTCCCTCACTACCCGCGCACCAGGTTTTAAATTCCTGGGTCTATAAGAGCCATTCCCCTACGTTCCCGACCCGGTGCCCTTGAATGTCGTGGTGTCGTAATTTGGGATCCAGTGGCGATAACCAGGTTAGGATTTGAGACCGGCCATCGGCAATGATATAGTTATTCGACACGTTAATCGTGTTCAAAGAGCTGGTGTTGTTACTAAAATATTGCGACATTTGCGACATTTTTACTCTTCTGCGGCTTAGGATATCGTGGATGATGGACGAAAGAGTGTCGACTACCGGGGCTAGAATTCTTGAGGGCTGAAGATTTAATTTCTTTATTTAAACTTAGGGCTGAAGAAAAGCGGGGTCTTTTGTGGAACCTTATGGATGCCTTGAAGCCGTCCAATCAATCTCCCCCAAACTCTTACCAGGAACACTCTCCTTATGCCTACCGCGTCGGTTGTAAGGAATGCCCTCCCTCACTCACTGGCACTCTGTGGCACAACATGGATCGTGCACTGCGATGAACAAACACCCCAGAACTCCTGCGGTGAATCGGCTAGCTTGACAAACTACCACGGTACTGTTCCGGTGGTTCACCGTTGTGCAGGACGACTACAGTACTCGAGTAACTCTAACCTGATAGCGACACTCTGATGGCAGCTCGCTCACAACCCAATGATAACTGGGGTAGCGTAGGTAACGGCGCGAAGCACGGAGAAAAGCACGTAGGTGGTGGTTCCAGTATGTGATGATAACGATGTGAATGTTCGATGTACGATACAGGAAGCTCTCTACTGGTAGCTCAGACTAGATACGGGGGAGAGCGCACAAACACACAAAACAGGAAAAACCCACACAACGGGAAAAACCCCCAAGTGGCAGTCACTACCCTAAACCGGTCGTACCCCAAACTAACTATCATACCCTAACAACTATAGGATTCCAGCTATCACAACCCCATCATCACCTCTTATGGCATGTCATATTCGGGGGTTTAGCCAACCAGCATCCTCGGATCATGTTCCACCATAGCTTTAATTGCCCTCCCTAGGCGAATGCCGGAAAAATCAAAGCCCTCCTGGACTACACAATAGACCTTAAACGCCAGAAACAGGAGCCACCTCTCGCTCAGGATCTATCCCTTCCATGCCAAGGGTCAAGTCAACCGAGATAACCTATTTCCTACTTAACATCCCACAAGCTAAACCGGCAGAGGGAATAAAGCAATTACTTGAGGCTTCAAAAGAAATACACCACAATAGTATTATATAGGCAGTCTAGCATCCACTTTTCTTACCCTTCTGACCCACAATCGATTCTTACTATCTCTTCTCTAATGCCTCTTCTCCTCACGGCTCATACTTTATTTTACGCCTACATCCTAGGGGACCTATCTAACTTCCACTTTTGATGGTCTAGGATAGTTAGTTCTGGTATTCAAATATGTTGTTTCACCCCGACTCTTGGGGAAACATTCCACTAGGCAACTTGAAAACACGGTCAGCAATGCCAACAAGTTAGACATTTTTCTCATGACAATAACGATATTAGCCAATCTTTTTTTCTTCTTCTTTCTCTCCCTTCTCTTTTGTGTACTGTTTGCATGCATGATGAGCGAAGATGGAAGTACTCTCTGATAAAACACTTCACGAAAATCGCTACATCCTATGGAGTGACCGGACAAGTGCTGGGAAGGATAGTGACAACTGCTGTCGTACTGTAGTAATTTGAAATTCTGCGCTCCAAGAATCAGCCTAATTGTGTCTGCTCTAATATCTCTCGTCTCGTGCTCTCCGGCGATGCTATGAGAGGTCAAGCAGGCTATGGTGGCGTCATTCCACACGTCCGTTTCCCCCACCGATGAAAAGCACAGATGTGTCAGCCATCAGAGATGTGTGAGTGATACTGCATGATCAAGAGTATTGATTCCCTGATAGGCGTTTTTTTCTAGGATACAAGTAGCATAGTATCCTTTCCCCCACAACCGAGCCCGGATAAAACTAAAGCACTCATGGAGGATATAATGGTTAAATTGAATGGTCTGGAGGGCTTGCTATATGACCCTGTTTGTGTATAATAGTGTAAACTTGCACAATAGGTGCTCTACGATACATTAAATGGAAGGAAGTAATGGGGGGGGGATGTATTGTATGAAAGTGATTAAATTAATAGGAGAAGGAAAAAAAGGGGGAAGAATGGGAGGGGTGGGGAAAAGAAAATGCGAAAAGAAGTATGATATCATATCTTGGAATTTGGAAGCGTGAATATGAAGGGAAATCTAATGTGAGATTTTGAGGAACTAGGCTATGAGATGAGCCGAAGGTGTCCAATTTGATGGAATAGGGGTTTCAACCTGGGGTAGAGCCCTATGAATGGAAGCTGGGAGATTGTATTATAGTTATCATACGATATTATATGGGAAATGTCAGGGGGGTGTAGGTGGGTAGGTGTAATATATGGTACAAGCGTTCAGGTCGTGTAAGGTATTACTCGACTGATTGCGCTGGGGGAGCGTTTGGGCTTGGTTCTGGGGGCAGTGCACTGTGCGCAGAAAAGTAAGGAGAGGCTGTTAGGGGAGGGAAGAGTGGATGGCAGTAATAGTTTTTTAGTGTGCCGACGGGATTATCGCGGGCATAAGAGATGGGTATCTCGTGTGGGGGGGCGGTGGTAAATTGGCGCCTTGGGGTGCTAGTATATGTTGCGGGCTGTGGCCTTCCAGGAGTGGAATAGGGCTATAATTCCCTCATGTTGGCCCTTAACGGAATGATGCAGTGGTGTTTGACCCTCATTATCTAGTTTTTTGGGATTGACGTCGTCCCGTCCGAGTAGTATTTTCACCACTCCCTCGCGCTCACGAATAACAGCCCAATGGAGTGGTGTTTGGCCGCCAATATCTGGTTGGTTAGGATTGACGTCGTCCCTTCCGAGCAGTATTTTCACCACTCCCTCGAACCCCAGCATGGCAGCAATGTGGAGTGGCGTGTAGCCGTCATTACCTGGGTTGTTAGGGTTGACCTCATCCCGTCCGAGTAGTATTTTCACTATTCCCTCCTGCCCCGGGCGGCAGCATATTGGAGTGGCGTTCGGCCATAATAATCTAGTTTGTCAGGATTGACGCCGTTCCGTTCGAGTAGTATTTTCGCCACTGCCTCGTTCCTACTAAGAGCAGCACAACAGAGTGGTGTTTGGCCGAGGTGATCTGGTTTGTTGGGATTGACATCGCTCCGTCCAAGGAGTGTTTTCACCACTCCCTCGTGCCAACCAAATACAGCAAAATGGAGTGGTGTTTCACCGTCATTACTTGGTTTATCGGGATTGATGTCATCTCGCCCGAGCAGTATTTTCACCACTCCCTCGTGCCCACCAAGTGCAGCCCATGTGAGAGGTGTATAGCCACTACAATCTTTTTTGTTGACATCACAACCTTCCACCTTTACTAGACCGGCTACGATCTTATTGATCCCGAAGATGGAAGCACAATGCAGACTGCTGAATAGGGAGGGCTTATTTAAATCAATGGGATGCCATGGATCCCGTTTTCCCAAGATGATCCTAGTGGAAATGTGGTTCTCGCAGTCATCAAATAGCTGTAGCATAAGCAATTTTACGCAAGCCGAAAAGTCTTTTTTTGCATGGATTCCCCAGTAGAGTGAGGAATATTCGAGAAAGGGCACGTCTTGGACATTGGAAGGGGGACTTGTCGAAAGAGCCTTGACCTGCTGCGAATTCAGGTAGCCCAAGCATGTTTCTGCTATTGTCGAGTGAGGTGTCCCAAAAAGTTCGGGATGAGCTAGGAGGTACTCTTGAAGGGTAAAGTGGATTAACCGAACTGTGGAAGCCTCCTTGTCTACGAAAATAAGTCCTTGACAACAAGCTAGTAATGTCCCTATTGAAGGAACATTGTCGGTATTGAGATTCGGCGACCTTATTTCGACTGCTAGGGCGTGGCAGAGGTCACCGGGCTTCAATGGCTGCTCCGCGTGCAAGATCCACATCAAAGCAGCCATACCGAGTCTCGATTTCTCTCCGCCTTTTCCCTTTATCCGATCTAGTGTTGCACTATAAGCATTCCCCAACCCCAACCCATCGGTAATCGCCCTGAGTCTTTCTCGCCTGCGATGAATTGTTGTTTCTTGAAGGATCGCGTCAATGCTTAGTGAGGCGAGTAGGAATCTAGATATTTATCAGTTAGCTGATAGCTCCAGAGAATGACATTGCCTCTATCACACAAACATTTCCGAGATACAGCCCCTAGTCAGAAGTGTTCGTGATCCGAGACATGTTTAATTGCGGTTGCGCCATAGCCCGGCCGTGGTGGGGTACTCGAGTGGGGTTGCCGGGGTTGGTGGCAATGGGCACTCGCGAAGATCAACAGGCAATGATGAATTGTCCACGATCAACCAACTCTGTATTTAAATAAAATAATAAAAATAGAAATTAAGGTTAAGAATACTAGCTAATACCTTGTGTAGCCTCCCTTTGCCTCCAAAACCGCAGCTGCTCTATCAGGCATTGATTTCCACAACTTTTCAAAAAATTCCGCAGGAATTGTCTTCCAAATCAAAGGCAATACTTCTGCAAGTCTCTTCTTAACAGCTTGTTTTCCTCCTGGGGTATCTGCAATCCTTGGACACTGCTGGTGCAATCGCTTTTTAAGCTCTACCCATGCATGCTCAATAGGATTTAAATCAGGGGAGTAAGGGGGGTGTTCCACCAGTTCAATAGAACTTCTCTCAAACCAATCCATAACATTATAAGCCTTGTGAACAGGGGCATTGTCTTGCTGGAAGAGGATATCTTGCATACCAAAAGAAAACATTTGATCAATAACAGGAAAAGGATACCTTCTCAAAAGTCTGATATACCTGGTCTTGTTGATATTTTGAGTGATAGGAACCAAAGGATCTTTTCTTTTGCCCGAAAAGCAGCCCTAGACCATAAGCAAAATTCCCTTATCCTTCTCCTTAGGGTGAATACAATCTGCCAATCACTTGTCACTAGGTTCTCTGAAAACCCACTGCTGTCTTGGATCCTTGGATTTCTCTACACTGCACTCATCTCTCCAGATGAGTTTCTCAAAATCCTCAACTGTCCAATCCTTATGAGCTATTGCCCACTTCAATCTCTTAGAAATGTGCTCAGGCTTAAGTCTTGGCCTGGATTTGGCTAGCCATTTCTTGACATTGGCTTCTCTGAGTACTCTATCCACTATTTATTCGCAGGCAAGTTAGCTACATCCGCAAAAAAACGATTTACGTCCGGCGGACGCAACCCGGGTCCGGGCGGATTGCGTCCGCCCTATGCGTCCCGTGCGCCCTGACCATCCGCCGGACGTTCTTTCTCATCCCATGCGCCTGGTGCCTTCCAACGCCCTTATCCCCCCTCCCATGCACCCAGCGCGCATGTTGCGGCCACCCTCCGTCCCGACACCACCCTCATCCTTCCCCTCTTCTACGGCGCTCGTCTGACGGCATCCGGCGTACCCATCCCCAATTCCCAGCACCCGGACCACCTGCCCCCTACCTTCTCCCTCTGGCGACCTAAATCCGCCCCGTGGTATCTGAAATTGTCCGGCTCCTCTCGACGCGGATGCCCTCGAGCCACTTTTATCTTTTCCTACCGGCGCACCACTCATAGAGGTATCACGATCGTCATTCTATTTCTTTTCACTACCGTAGTATTATCTACTAGTACAAATTGCATATA
>Ga0307509_10001380_pt1 | contig 41172 bp, 42 predicted proteins | sample 10_EM_MG_FD_202245 | JGI IMG/M metagenome (GOLD analysis project Ga0307509, IMG submission 202245) | Populus trichocarpa ectomycorrhiza microbial communities from riparian zone in the Pacific Northwest, United States - 10_EM | ecosystem: Host-associated > Plants > Roots > Unclassified | place...
GTATTCCGTCGCGGACGAGTACCTGCGTGCGATGGACATCCCCATCGGCGGGAAGTGGAAGTACTTTGGTGCGTTTGGCGCGATGACCATCACGAATTGGATGTTGTTGTACTTTTTCGTCTACACCATGAGGATCCGTGGGTAGGCGTTTGGCATAGTCCCGTTGTTTAGGTGGATGGGGTTCGGGATCAATTCACCTGGATGGGCTGTCGGGAAGATTATGAAGAAGTAGGATCATGATGGATAAAGGAAGGTGGGCGAGAGTGAGAATTAGAATCAAGGTGAAAGTGTAAGTGAAAGTTAAAGGCTGAAGCGAGGGGCCTTTTTTGTTGGTCATCTTATTCTCGTTTTCTTTCTTTATTTCTATCCTTATTTATTTCCGTTCCGTTTCTTTTGTTTATTGTTGTCGGATAATGACCGGGCTTGCCGGAGTGGCAAAGTACGATGATACATAATTATAACGATGTAACGCCCAATTCGAATTTTGCCTTTTGATTGAATAACAATCATTTCTAATACAATTGATCCAACCCACCTCCAATCCTTGCTACTCGGGAATCTCAAGAATGAAAAATCTATCACCATCACCACAGCTCAATTTCCCTGAAACAATCCACTATATACCTCGGATGTGTCTTCCTCGCCCCGGAATTCCAGCAAGAGCAAGAACAAGACGGCCTTGTCCGCTCCATACTCAACACCACACCCACTCTCGAAACATGCTCTTTTTTTTTTTCCTCCCAGAAGGCGAGCCTGTAAGCGGTTCGAATTGCGCAATCTGCCCATCTTAATGTTATATACAGGAGTACCTGCCTCCAGCGGCAGAGATCGCCACACAGAATCGATGGTGGGTGCATTATATCATATCATGGTTAGAGGATATCAATCATGTTGCGGTCGTGAGGGCTCATCAGCTGCTATCACTCGGTTGTAGCGCGTTTAGAGGAAAGGTAGGGGGTGCAAGCCTTCCAATAGGTCGGGACTTCTTTGGGTTAGCCTGGGCTCTTCGTTGTGATCTGCTGGGTTCATTGGGCCGGGCTCACTGTGGAGCTTCTTGGGCTGGGTCGGGCCGGGGATGTGCTAAGCCCGGGTTACCCAGCCAACCCGGCGAACTTTTTTTACCCTGTGTTCCTAAAGCTTTGAACATGTTTGAGTTGCGAGCACCAGGGAAACGATAATCTGAGCACTCAGAATTATTGAACAGATTTTTCTCCTAGTAGAAATGTGAGAGCGGAAGCATGTTCAAATTAAGGCAGTACAGCTAAGAGCTATGCTCAACAGTGATTAGTGGTCTTTGATTATCACTCATTCAGCATGAGAACTATCCGTATCGCTTTCTTTTTCCATTTATTCATCACCAACCTCTTTCTCCCAATACACCTTCCTCTCTTGCAGTCAACGACATACACTAATCACCAAATAATGAGTTTTTCTTCCATTAACAGTATCATATCTAGATTGTCAGCTATTCTGCAAAGCTCTAGTCCTCCCTCTGATCTATGAATGGAAGCTGGAACAACCTCGAGCCACAGAATACCCCATGGAACTCGAATTACATCCTCCTTCTTTCAACATGTACATGAAAATGCAAGCAAATGGTAGAAGCTTCTGTGAAGCAGAGAAGTATAATAATGAGTGGTATTATTTGAATAGTGAACCGGAAACAAGTGTTGGAGAACACCTTCTGTATGCTAAACCCCCACTAGTCTCTCATCAATTAGCCTAAAGCTTCTATCTGTTGATAGTTTAATTTGTTCATAGCTAGTACCTACCGAATACATCCTAGGCTATTACACGATTATTGATTGTGGCAATGTCTTGAGAACTAGTGCATTTCTCATCAAGAACCAAAAGAACAGCCCCCGACTTACATCAATCTCTCAATTCCATGAAGATACAGTCAACACTATGTCTCCGCTATTTGCAATGTATCTAGCAGAACTTCCTTTCCAACACTATTCATATGCTTCTCCTTGCTTACCTCACTGCTCTTCCCCTCATGCTTCAGCTACATACTCTCCCTTTCTCTCATCCTGTATTCTAATAATTTTACTCCAAAAACAAACTTAATTTTATATCTATATTTGAAGCTTTTCCTTCATGTTTGTACACAATGTGTTCATTAGGTTAGTAAGGATTATCTTTTGTTGAGCTGGGTTGAATTGGGCTCAACATTTGTTAAGATGGGTTAGGTCGAGTCTGCTCTGTTTTCGATGTGGGTTAACTAATTGCAAGGCCTGGTGGGGTTCAGGGACAGGGGCAGAGGATTTCTTGTTAGCTAAGTTATCGTTGCATTGGTCAGAGTTCTTTCCTCGCCTCTCTTTCACACACTATCAGCTGGATTCCCAGTAAGCTTGCTCCTCCACTGTTTTGTCAGCAATTGTTTTCTGAAAGCATTCTGAAAGGCCAACTAGAAGAGTTTTAATCTCCTTAGAGCAGTGAGTAGTGCTAGTAATGAGGGATAGTGTTGCTCTGGTTGCTCAGCTTGGTGCTCAGAGGGTTTTTAGTATCAGGGGAGCTGCATGCCAGATTACCAAACTTTCAGAATGTGAGAGATTGTCTTCCTTTCTCTTCTCCGCCTCCAAGGCCCACTGCAGGATCAAGCAACTAATTCCTACCCCTTCCCAGGCACTAAGAAAATGCTGTAGTGTAAATATGAGTCGTCAAGCCGGCATTACGATTCGGTAAAATACTATATTAATTGAAATCTTGTGAACTAATATACTTTAAAAGTTCACCCTTGTTCATGCCCGCATGTTCCTTTCTAATAAACTGATTAAGACCATTACTGTAATGGCACTGTAGGGGACCAAATAGGTCAACATTTAGCGGCTGAAGGAGGTGTGTGCATTGGGCCAGTAGACAAAGAGGTATAATTTTTGCATTTAAGCAATAGTCAAAAAATTCACAATTGAAATTGAATACATATTCATCAAGTATTAACTTAGCAGACGATATCTATTTCCACCACTATACATCATATAAGCTCCCTGTAGAGTATAATCACTATCACCTTAACAGTCGCTTACCACTCCCAGCTTACCCTATCAAAAATCTCCTTTAACAACTGGAGCCCAAGCCCTTGATTGCTCTATCTCTTTTCCAACAATCCAAAAGTTCCTACATTCTTCCTTTGTAACTTCACATACCAGCCCATGTTGTAGGCTGGCCCTTTGTTGACTATCATTGGGCGTAGCACCTGGCCATCTCCTAATATTTCTTCCATTACATACAGTCACCCACTCTCATGAGCCATCCTGTGTTAATTTTGCTCACTAGAGCTCTTTTTTACAAATCACTTTTCACAATAGTGCAACACCCATCATAAACCTCTTCTCATCCCTGTTATAAATATTTGATGGGGTTATCTCATGAAATTTGATTAGATTTTATAGCTAAAAACATAATTAAAGTCAGGGGCATTCTGTCTCCTAGTATCCCCCGGGAACCATACCTTGTTAAAATAGTCTTTCAGCACCACCAGATCACTATCCAAGCCTGAGCGGGGTAGGTGTCAACCCATCGCTTGGCGCCGAGCCGGATCCCTACGAAGAACCGCATGATGGTAAAACACGTTATACTTCCAGTAGCAAATACAGGGGCATTGTTTTTCTAGTTTACAGGAAAGCATGAAATGAAAGCATCTCATGTATAGTTTAGAGTCTAGTATTTGAACTTTGGTCATGTGACCTCACTCTGGGTTATTACAGCAGCTCACATCACTGGTCTCAGGCGACCGCCAGCCCTGGTTCTATGTAAGAGTAACTTGGTTACCGTAAAAACTCTTGCAATTCGCTCTCTCCGGTGATTATTCGTATCCCCGTAATTCTCCACATTGGCCTCCAGATAGTTAGTTTGACTTCGGAAACCCAGTGAAGGAGATCCAATCCCGCTGCATGCCTCAGGCTATACCTTTTCAGAAAAATACTAGTTCTTCTCAGGAGCTTCCGCCTCTCAATTGGGAGATTAGCAGCCTCCGGGGATAGCGAATTTCAAGAGATTTTACGGTACTGTCACTCTCATTGATTGTCATGTGGAAACTACGCAGCAGCACGCAAAAAATGGGGAATGTTTTTATACCGCGACTCTAGTTGCTTAGCATAGTGGAATTTAATCAAAATAGGCCATGTTTAGTAGAAAGTGTATTGTGGTCCTTCTCCTTTCTACGTCTCCGGATGTATCCTATATATACACAAACTTGACTTTACAGAAATAATTCTTCCTCCGCAACACCCTCCAGCATTTTCTCCTATCTTCACTCCATCCACCCAACTCCTCAGGGTGGATCAGTTTCCCGAAACTTCTATTCCCTGATTCCATCTCTTGCGTTTCGTCCTCATCCACAGTTTCTCCAATCTTCTGGGATCCTTCACAGTCCTGACACATCGGTCTGTTTCCTAGCCATCCTAGTGTGACACTTATACGTTCCAACTCCAGGCAAACCTTAATCTCTAATCTCTAGTCTCCCTAGTCCAAATCCCTAAAACATCCCAAACGTTCCACCTTCAGCTAACGTCACAACCAAACATACTGTCACTCTTCTGATACCATACTACCCAATCGTGCAACAGTCTTCAAACGAGCTTCTCCTCAGCCATGTGCCATCGTAGTGTCACTGATGTCCGAGATATGGAAACTTCGTGAATCGTCAACTGAATTTGCGGTACTTAAGGGAGAAAAAGCTGATGAGAGAAAATCATCACCGCCGCACCACAGAAATAATCAACTTTGATCACTTTCCCATTGAGCTTGATCACTATCTGCAATCCGTTCATCAAGCCTGTCGTTCGGAATTGCCATAACCACTAAAAGAACGGCGGATAACACAGACGAATTGACAGTACCGTAAAACCTCGAATAGAAGAGAAATGTGCTAGGACGTTGGAGTTGCCTCTCCTAGTAATGCGCCTCTTATATTGTGCTGTAATGCTGACTAATCTCTGGAATAAAGATTGCGGATGAGGACAGTTGGCTCTCTCCCAGCCACGGTCTCCCACCTCCCACTCTCCAATCCACAACACCGGACAGACCATCATCAATTTCACCGCTTCAATGACGCCGGAGAAATTTCTGGAACTCCTTTCCCGGGACGAGTACCTCGTCCTTGACATTTCACCTGAGGAGTTCGGTAAATTAGAGAGCCTTATTCAACATAGAGCGTATGTATCCATGGAGTTTCTTGTGACTAGTTACTAATAGCTATGACTAGGTATACCTATCGCCCTGATGCCTGTTTGTTGACCGTTAAAATGGCGACCCAAATGCACGGGACCATGTCAGACTGGGCAAAAGACCTGATAGATGATGGAGAGGAGGCGGGGGCATATAAGGGCGGGTTAGCTCTCATTACCCATGGGAGGATCACAAGTTTCGAGGGCGAGTATGAAAACATGTGAGTACTGTTTCTATTCTACAAGCCACCATATAATCAGGCAAAAGTCGGATTGACGATAGTGAGTATTTTCTTGAACCTATCCAACCACCGCTGCCTATATGTTTAAGCTGTGGTGAATTTGGCTTCTTCGCGCCCTCTTGTTGGTTCGGTTGCCGTAGTTTCGCTTTAGTTCCAATCCGGCTTTGGCCAGATTATGCGGTATTGTGTCCAGTGTTCCCAACGGTTCCGGGCATCCGACGGGACTTAAGCGGGCATGTAGTCCTGTGACTACCGGGTAGAGACTCGGACGGACTACCATATAATCTGGCAAAAGTCGGATTGGAGCTAAAGCTAGACTGACGCAAGCGAACCAACAAGAGGGCGCGAAGAAGCCAAATTCGCCACAGTGTAAACATATAGGCTGCAATGATCGGATATGTTCAAGAAAATCCTCAGTAGCGTCAATCTGACTTTTGCTAGATGATATGGTACAGGAAGGAATCTGTCCTATCTTAAGCAAAAGACGGATGGGATCACTGGTTTTGTCAATGTGATACTAATAAGAATGTATGTGAATAGGGTGAAGGTACCGGATGTCGCAATTTACCCCAGCAAGCGCATGTTGCCGACGGTGGCTTTCGAGTTCGGTTATGCCGAACCATACGAGCAGTTAAGGGAGGATGTGAAGCTGCTGCTGGAAGGGACAGGGGGGGGGATTAGCAAGGTGATAGTCATCAAGCTAGAGCCCTTAGTGGAAGGGGAGACAGAAATCCAAGCCGGGTTCGTGGAAATGTGGTGTTTGGAAGGGGGGAAGGCGATAAATGAGGGGGCGAGAATGGTGATTTTTTTTAATATTGTCCGTCGGGTGTATTTTGCTAATCTGAAGGCATAGACGCTGTTTCCACAGCCTAAAGGTCATGCGAACCAGACGTTGGAGATGAGCCTAGATGACCTTCTCCGGGATCAATTCGACGAACTCGCAGCTGACGGCTGGGCTCAGGATGATATCGTCCTCCTCGCAATGGATCTTCTCAGAAGCTCGATCAATTTGGCTGTCAAGCGGCACCTCTTTGACAAGGGGGTTTTGCCGTAGAGTTAGTCCTTCGTGTTGTTAATTGCCGGCGCTCACTCCGTTCTCCCTACTGTATCTTTCCCACAACTGCGCGGGCCTGGGTGGTGAGCCTTTTGCGGGGGGAATGGGATAAGGAAAGGGAGTTTGTGAAACGATTGTGCTTGGTTTCCGTTTCGTTTGTATGCTAGTGTCACGGTTAATTTACATTCTCTGCTCAACTGAATTCTCCAATATTCCCATGTGAGGTGTCAGGGTAGTGACAGCTGTGAAAGAATTATGAGGGGGAATATGGGCAGCGTATGAATATGATGCGTATAAGAGACAGAACGGGGATACCGGAGACAGACTTGTTATTTTAGTCACCTACTCTATCTAGGATTGCGGCCAGAGTTGACCCTTTAAGTACATGAATTGAAGCCTGCCCTTCCAGCATTATCTTGAATATAGTCGCGCCATTTTGATAGCTTCTCACACCATCACTTTACCCCGCTCCACTACCCCTCTTACCCCTCTTTGCTACCCCGCTTTCCCCTCTCTTCGCATCCTCCACCGAGTGCCAGACTGCGGTGAATCCTCCGGTGTTCTTCTCGAATCTTCTGACAGGGTGTAGAAAGAGTCTCCAGAGGGCGCCGGTGATTAGCAACAACAGCAAGATCGATAAGCAATGTGTGGGGGTACAGAAGACCAAGGGTGTATTGCGGGTTTTGTAGTAAACAGCAGGGGAAGGCGGGGGAATACGAAGACCACCTGTACGGTTGTCAACCAGGGTCCATGAGGAAACGTCCGGGATGGCAGACGGCGGCCGGGGATGGCCGCGGACTGTCGGTAAATACCTGTGACTGTAATGAAAGACTGGAAACTGTGGGCACTAGTGAGTTCGAGTGAAGGATAATGCAGCCAGGATTCAAAAATCAACTGGACTTGTGTATTAGATGACTGCGGAGTCTAATCGGCGATAGGGTATTCATGGCTTCATTGGATTACGAGGAGGGGGATTAAGTTAATGAGCCAAAGGGGACGGATATTAGATAGGATGTAAAATCGGTAATTGTTCAAAATAAGAGAGTACCCGATGCAAACTGCAAGATCCTCTTAGTACAGCAATTTAGTACAAAGTTTCACTTCAACTATTTTTCCTATCTCAACTCAACATTATGTGCAGCGGCTATTCTATATGTCGACTCCACCTGAAGATTCACAAGAAAGCATTTGGGATTTTGATGTTAGCAAGCTTCCTAGTATACTTAGCACTCCCGACCCCAGCCTAATTCAGAGTATTGAGGACCCCTCGGTCGTAGCAGCGGCCCAACTACGAGTATTCTGACTAGTGCGCAGAGTGAAAGATTATAAGTAGCACTCGGAGTATAGCGAACCGGCACTCAGAGAGAATGACCGGCTTTGTCGTACTGAGGACATGAAAGCTGCATATCCGAACACTCAATTTCAACAAATATGAGGGGACGAATTTCGAGTGATACACCATGTCCGCTCAAGTGAGGGATAGAGCCCCTCGGCTGGTTTCTTAAAATGTATCACCACAAAGAACCTTTTTGGATAAAAAAACTTTAGAAACGAAGGAAAGGGGGGGGGAAGGGGGGGAAGGAAAGGAAGAAAAAAGAAGGCAAAACGTGCCATCCCAACCCGAGGGTCATCACAAACTGCTGCTCGGGGTGGAAGTTAGTGATGGGATGGACAGGCGTTTGAGGTTCTAGTGCCCATGACCGTCAGACAGGAAAAATGATTTAATTTGGTATGATAGGTAGAATGCTAACAACGGTGGGAATAGATTTGACATCGCGAACCCATGTCCATCCCATCACCACTATACCCGAGCATTTGCTCGTACGCTATATCTCATCAACCACAAAAGCGGGCCTCCAATGAACTCAGTGGTGCAAGAAAGTCATTTATACTTTGTGGCGCAGTTTGGTACAAAGTGACAGCCTCAGTTAGGTAAGGACGGCTCCAAACTGGTCCTATCACTTTGAGCCACATTGCGCCACAGAATGTTAATCACCCTCATGCACCCCCGAGTACAGTCCCAGTCTGGAAGTACCTCCCAATGAGCAATTCCTCAAACTTAATTCCCTAACATTCTAGCGTTCATCCCAACCAGTATCCCCACCTCTCCCTCCCAAGCCACCTGGCGCATGTCGAGCCAACACCAAAACGCGTGGTCGAAATAAAGTCTATTGCAAGGCAAGGGCTCGTCGCGCATCCATCCGCTCTAACTTAAAGCCCTCGCTGCACGTTCAATGTCTAAGGAGCACTCACCCGAGGCAGTGTTTGAACAACCAGGTATCCGGAAGGGAAAAAAATACAAGCAGGTAAGCGGTGCTCGTGGAAGTGTTTGGGGGATGGGATGGCATGGGAGATGTTGGGGGTATAGTACTGCGCTCGTATTAATTAATGATAATTAAAGAAACCTTTATGAAGACGACAACGGTACGGTACTATTGCAGTATAACTACATACCGGTAAGATCTAAGCAAAACAGCGGGATTTGGCGGTATGCAATAGTGGTCGTGGTTGCAAGGGTTGTTTTAATCACGGGTGCGGCTGGCAGGCTAATTGGTAGGGGTAAAGTTGATGCGGGGATGCTCGTGTTAACGGGTCTTTACATATTGGGTGTATTTTGCGGGTAGGGTGATAATATTCGGCGGGTACAGTACAGTATTCCTTTGGAGGGAGTGTTTAGCGTTGTGGTGCATATTGGCCCTGCGGGCACCCAGGGCCCCCGCGGCCCGGAGGATTTGCCTCTAAAGTAATATATAGGCCATGTCCTATTAAACATCATGATAATATTATCATCCCCTGGTCGAAATCTACAAGTTCCATCATACTCTCATCCTCACTCCACGCCAAACCACCACCGAATCCCAAAAATATCCGGCCCCTTTGGAGCCAAGGATCTGCACTCCTGTCGGGTCCCGGCATTAAGGAGCCGGGATACTCAACCATACAGAGTCCGCGGGCTAAAGTTAGCTTTAACGCGTCACTCCACCAGATATTCCTCACTACGCAGGAAAAAAATAAATCTAACAATTCACATCTAACTCGCTACACACCCGAGCTCCAAACATTAAAAGCCACGCTCTCCGTCACTCTCCCCTTGGTGATTAATCCTTTTTTAACTCTGGAGGTCCAACGGGTCGCGGACCCGAGTAAACGCAAAGATGAGTGATTTGGGATGGTGGGTCTTGGCAGTCACGTTTTCTCCAACGGGAGGGCGCTAGCGCGATCGGTCGATCTCCCGGGGGTGTGTAGGAAAGCTTTGAGGAGTTTCATAGCACGAACGATCGATAAAGTCAGCGATAGAGTGTTGACGAATATCAGCGGGTGAAGAACAGGGGTCTGCTCCAGCAAAAAGTCAAATTCGTCAAAGTAGGGTAACAAAAAAATATCTACTACAAATCCCTATTCGTCACCCAATGATATTCGTCAACTCTCTATCGGTCACTATATGGGGTAATAACCGTAGCGCGATCTAGGCTAATAGCTAGATAGGTGAAATATGTTGTCTCAGGGTGGCTCAGGTTTAGTTAGTTTCGGGGAATGATTCAGAGACAGTGATTCTATCTATCCCAGTCACTGAGAGGGGTGGCATAAAAGATTTCCACCCTTTCTGCAGTCCAAGAGATAACGAAAGGCAAGAGTTCAAGTTCGTTCATTCGTTATAGCCTGGTTTGAGAAGAAATTCCTTATATAGCGAGGTCCGTTTATATGGGGGGGGATGTAAATTTTCTGAAGGTTCATTCGTGACAACGAGGTTCCTGTATAAAGTGTTTCGTTATAGGGAGATGCGACTGTATACCTGGATTGTATTCTAGTGGAAGGATTCGCAGACAGGGGCGGAAATTCTCGGAAAGAAAAACCCAGGGTGGGCCAGAACACAGTGCATGTAGGGAAGTGAGATTGTCTCCGGAAGGATTCCGGCGAAGGAACATGTGTGGCGAAGTTCTCTGTATTTACGCCCTCTGTTCCGTCGTAGATATTTAGAAGTAAGCAACACTCTGTAGAATTTACAGCAGTTTCCTCCTTGACTTCTTTGTCCTTAATCTTTCCAGCCCGTCCTTCTCGTATCCAGATCTGATAACAGCTTATGTCGTTCCAGTACCAAAAACGGGGGGTGGGTTTTTCTAGTTTAGAGAACAGCATGAAATGAAAGGGTGGCATATATAGTTTACGGTCTCGTATAAATTTTGGCCATGTGACCTCACGATCAGTTATTGCAGCGGCTCACATCGCAGGTCTTAGGCGAAGGCCAGCCGTAGGTCTAGGTAAATTGGGTACCGGTACCGTAAAAACTCGAATGGAAGAAAATGTGCTAGGACATTGGAGTTGCCTCTCCTAGTAAGGCGCCTCTTATATTGTGCTGTAATGCTGACTAATTTCTGGACTAAAGATTGCCGATGAGGACAGTGTGCCTCTCTCCCACCCACGGTCTCCCACCTCCCACTGTCCTACCTGCAATACCAGACAGACCATCCACAATTCCACCGCTTCAATGACACCGGAGAAATTTCTGGAACTCCTTTCCCGGGACGAGTACCTCGTCCTTGACATTTCACCTCAGGAGTTCGGTAAATTAGAGAGCCTTATTGGATATAGAGCGTATGTATCCAAGGACTTTCTTGTGACTAGTTATTAATAGCTATGACTAGGTATACCTATCGCCCTGATGTCTGTTTATTGACCATCAAAATGGTGACCGAAATGCGCGGGACCGTTTTGAACTGGGCAAAAGACCTGATAGATTATGGAAAGGATGCGAGAGCGTTCAAGGGCAAGATAGAACTCATTGCCAAAGGGAGGATCGCAAGGTTCCAAGGCGAGTATGAAAACATGTGAGTACCGTTGCTATTCTACAAGCCACCGTATAATCTGGTAAAAGTCGGATTGACGCTAGTGAGTCTTTTCTTAAACTTGTCCAACCACCGGCTCCTATATGTTTAAGCTGTTGCGAATTTGACTTCTTCATGCCCTCCTGTTGTCTCAGTTGCCGTAGCTTCGCTTTAGTTCCAATCCGGCTTTGACTAGATTATGCGGTATTGTGTCCAGTGTTCACAACGGTTTCGGGCGGCGGGACCTTAGCGGGGATGTAGTCCTGTGACTACCGGACAGAGATTCGGATGGACTACCGTATAATCTGGCAAAAGTCGGGTTGGAGCTAAAGCTAGACTAACGCAACCAAACCAACAAGAGGGCGTGAAGAAGCCAAATCCGCCACAGTTTAAACATATAGGCCGCAATGATTGGATAGGTTGAAGAAAATACTCCGTAGCGTCAATCTGACTTTTGCCAGATGATATGGTACAGGAAGGAATCTGTCCTATCTTAAGCAAAAGACGGATGGGATCACTTGTTTTGTCAATGTGATACTAACAAGAATATATGTGAATAGGGTGAAGGTACCGGATGTCGCAATTTACCCCAGCAAGCGCATGCGGCCGACGGTGGCTTTCGAGTTCGGTTATACCGAACCATATGAGCAGTTAAAGGAGGATGTGAAGCTGCTGCTGGAAGGGACAGGGGGGGGGATTAGCAAGGTGATAGTCATCAAGCTAGAGCCCTTAGTGGAAGGGGAGACGGAAATCCGAGCCGGGTTCGTGGAAATGTGGTGTTTGGAAGGGGGGAAGGCGAAAAAAGATGGGGCGAGAATGGTCATCTTTTTTTAATATTGTCAGTCGGGTGTATTTTGCTAATATGAAGGCATAGAAGCTGTATCCACCGCCCAAAAGTCATGCGAAACAGCGGTTGGAGATGAGCCTAGATGACCTTCTCCGGGATCAATTCGACGAACTCGCAGCTGACGGCTGGACTAAAGATGATATCGTTCACCTCCCATTGGATCTCCTCAGAAGCTCGATCAATTTGGCTCTGGAGCGGCACCTCTTCTACGAGGGGCTTTTGCCGTAGAGTTAGTCCTTCATGTTGTTAATTGCCGGCGCTCACTCCGTTCTCCTTATTGTATGTTTCCCACAACTGCATGGGCCTGGGTGGTTAGGCTTTTGCGGGGGAAATGGGATAAGGAAATGGAGTTTGAGAAACGATTGTGCTTGGTTTCCGTTTCGTTTGTATGCTAGTGTCACGGTTAATTTACATTCTCTGCTCAACTGAATTCTCCAACATTCCCATGTGAGGTGTCCGGGTAGTGACAGCAAGATCGATAACCAATGTGCGGGGGTACAGAAAACCAGGGGTATATTGCGGGTTTTGTAGTCAACGGCAGGGGACGGCGGGGGAATACGAATGACCACCGGTGACGGTGGGCAACCAGGGTCCGTGAGGAAACGCCCGGGATGGCAGGCGGCGGCCGGGGACGGCCGAGGACTGTCGGTAAATACCTGTGACTGTAATGAAGAACTGGAAACTGTGGGCACTAGTGAGTTCGAGTGGAGGATAATGCAGCCTGGATTAAAAAATCAACTCGACTTGTGTATTAGATGACTGCGGAGTCTGGTCGGCGATAGGGTATTCATGGCTCCGATTGGATTACGAGGAGGGGGATTAAGTTAATGAGCCATCGGGTACAGATAATAGACAGGATGTAAAGTCGGGAATTTTTCAAAATAGGAGAGAGTACCAGATGCAAACTGCAAGATCCTCTTGGTACAGCAATTTAGCATAAAGTTTCACCTCAACTATTTTTCCTATCTCAACTTCACATTATCTGCAGCGGCTATTCTATATGTCAACTCCACCTGAAGATTGCGTATCACGAGAAAGCATTGGGGATTTTGATGTCAGGAAGCTTCTTGGTATACTTAGCACTCCCGACCGCAGCCCAATTCAGTGCATTGAGGAGCCCTTGGTCGTAGCAGCGGCCCAACTTCGAGTATTCTGACTGGTGCGCGGAGTGAAAGATTATAAGTAGGACTCGGAGTATAGCAAACCGACACTCAGAGCAAATGACCAGCTCCGCCGTACTGAAAGACATGAAAGCTGCATATGCGAAAACTCAATTTCAACAAATATGAGGAGACTAATTTCGAGTGATACACCATGTCCACTCAAGTGAGGAATAGAGCCCCTCGACTGGTTTCTTAAAATGTATCACCACAAAGAACCTTTTTGGATAAAAAAAACTTGAGTAACGAAGGAAAGGGGGGGGGGAAGGAAAGGAAGAAAAAAGAAGGCAAAACGTGCCATCCCAACCCGAGGGTCATCACAAACTCCTGCTCGGGGTGGAAGTTAGTGATGGGATGGACAGGCGTTTGAGGTCCTAGGCCCATGACCGCCAGAGGGAAAAAATGATTTAATTTGGTATGATAGGTAGAATGCTAAGAACGGTAAAAATAGATTTGACATCGCGAACCCATATCCATCCCACCACCACTATACCCGAGCATTTGCTCGTTATCTCTCATCAACCACAAAAACGGGCCTCCAATGCACTTAGGGGTGCAAGAAAGTCATTTATACTTTGTGGCGCAGTTAGGCACAAAGTGATAGGCCCGGCTAGGTAAGGACCTCTCCAGGCTCGTCCTATCACTTTGAGCCACATTGCGCCACAGAATGTTAATCACCCTCATGCACCCCCGAGTACTGTACAGTGCCAGTCTGGAAGTACCTTCCAATGAGCAATTCCTCAAACTTAATTCCCTAACATTCTAGCGTTCATCCCAACCAGTATCCGCACCTCGCCCTCCCAAGCGACCTGGCGCATGTTGAGCCAGCACCAAAACGCGTCGTGGAAATAAAGTTTATTACAAGCAAGGCTTGTCGCGCATCCATCCGCTCCTTAACTTAAAACCTTCGCTGCACCTTCAATGTCAAGGGAGCACTCACCCGAGGGAGTGTTTGAACAACCAGGGATCCGGGGGGGAAAAAATGCAAGCATGTAAGCGGTGCTCGTGGAAGTGTTTGGGGGATGGGATGGCATGGGAGATGTTGGGGGTATAGTACTGCGCTCGTATTAATTAATGATAATTAAAGAACCCTTTATGAAGACGACAACGGTACGGTACTATTGCAGTATAACTACATACCGGTAAGATCTAAGCGAAACAGCGGGATTTGGCGGTATGCAATAGTGGTCGTGGTTGCAAGGGTTGTTTTAATCACGGGTGCGGCTGGCCGTCTAATTGGTACGGGTAAAGTTGATGCGGGGATGCTCGTGTTAACGGGTCTTTACATACAGTATTGAATGGATGTTGCGGGTAGGGGGATAATATTCGGCGGGATGAGTACAGTGTTCCTTTGGAGGGAGTGTTTAGCGTTGTAGTGCATATTGGCCTTGCGGGCGCCCAGGGCCCCCGCGGCCCGGAGGATTTGCCTTTAAAATAATATATACGCCATGTCCTATTAAACATCATGATAATATTAGCGTCCCCTGGTCGAAATCTACAAGTTCCATCATACTCTCATCCTCACTCCACGCCAAACCACCACCGAATCCCAAAAATATCCGGCCCTTTTGGAGCCAAGGATCTGCACTCCTGTCGGGTCTCGGCATTTAGGAGCCCGGATACTCAACCACACAGAGTTCGCGGGCTAAAGTTAACTTTAACGCGTCACTCCACCAGATATTCTTCATCACGCCGGAAAAAAAAAATCCAACAACCCACACCTAACTCGCTACACACCCGAACTCCAAACGTTAAAAGCCACGCTCTCTGTCTCTCTCCCCTTGGTGATTAATCTTTTTTTAACTCTGGAGGTTTGGCGTGTTGCGGACCAGAGTAAACGCAAAGATGAGTGATTTGGGATGGTGGGTCTTGGCAGTCACGTTATCTCGAAGATGGAGGGCGCTAGCGCGATCGGTCGATCTCCCGGGTGTGTGTGGGAAAGCTTTGAGGAGGTTTCATAGCACGGACGGTCGATGAAGCCAGCGATGGGGTGTTGACGAATATCAGCGGGTGACGAACAGGGTTCTGCTCCAGCAAAAAAAGTCAAATTCGTCAAAGTACTCGTAGGGTAACAAAAAAAATACCTGCTACGGATCCCTGTTCGTCACCCGCTGATATTCGTCAACACCCTATCAGTCACTGTATGGGGTAATAACCGTGGCGCGATCTAGGCTGATGGCTAGATGGGTGAAATATTTTGTCTCGGGGTGGCTCAGGTTTGGTTGGTTTCGGGGAATGATTCAGGGGGCGCGTCAAGTATAATGCTGTGCCCGGGGGTGGAGGTTAGTTATGAGATAGACAAGGGGTTCGTAGTATTAAAGCTTTTCACCTTTTCTAGAAGCATGCCTACCAAATTAAACCATTTCTCACCTCCGAAATTAATGAGCATGGGGACTTCGAAGCCCTATCGATCCCATCACTAACCCCCACCCCCGAGAATGGTGGATGGGTCGAGTTGGCTGGGTTTCCGGATCTAATATTATGAATCGCTGAATTGGGGGAGGGGAGGGGTTGGCCTGTAATTTGGGTACTGGTGCCCAAAGAAGGATGGTTTGATTTCTAGGATGGTGTGCTTGCCATGATGCTTTAATTGGAAAATTCTGTTGCTGTGGAGCTATGGAATGGCTTTGCTCATTCGGGGGGGATGCCGGCTTGACCTGCATTCGGCGGGAACACAAGCTCACGTAGGGTCCAACAGATGATAAAAAAATAAAAAATAAAAATAAATAAATAGATAAATAATAAGGATGTTGAGTGTTCGATAAAGCGAGCCGTGTCCAAGAGACTACCTAGCAGCTCTATCATTCATGTCCAGGCATGATTGGGGGCAGCGTTTGTAATTGTTCAGGGTCCCGACAAAGTCAAGAGCAGTGACTGCCAAGAGGTGTGGAGCAGACCGGACGACAGATATCGCGTCCTCGTGCGGAATACTTAGCCATTTAAAAGGTCTCCGGACGCTTCGCATTCATTAGTACCTATTTTAGCACAAAAGGGTCCGGAGACTTTTTAAATGGCCAAGTATTTCAAGAGAAGGCAGTTATTCACCGGGACGAGGGGAGAGGCAGTTTGAGAAAGTGGTGTCTGGGGACAGGCCTTGTATAGCGGGAAAGATAGTAGACGGCAGGTGACAACTGGAAACGGTAGGAGATTGAGAGTGAATGAAAATGTCATTAACCCAAAAGACTGAATCACAAATTAACTGGTATTATATAGAGGATCATTGCGCTGATAATGATAACCACCGTAGTTATTTAGTCAGCATCAGATATCCCCTATTATTTATTTTAGCCTATCTCTATATCATAAGAATTATTACTTGTATGTGCAGTACAGTACGTGGGCGCAAATTAAAGATCGGGAAAAAGTGACAAACAAAATATATTGGTGCAACATAGATATGAACGGCACTCTTTCCGAATGTTTAATTTGGTCCCGAGTACAGTCGTGTAACAAAAGTCCTGGCACCCTGATAAAATTTTAACATTCAGCTTGCTTCCACTCAACCACCCCACATAACCCGTTCTCAAAGCAGAAATGCGATCACGAGAAAAAGAAGCTTGTAATTTCTATTCTTCATCAGCATTTCAGACTCGGGGAGGAGATACAAAGCAAAGTCGTGTTTAGAGGTATTCATGACCCATCACTTGGTCGGGGGTGCCAGGGCTTTTGTTATACAACTGTACAGCACACAGCACCCCGACAAAAGTCATCTTTGGTTGCCCTTTTTACACAAAAAACAACGGTTTTCAGAGTGCCAGAACTCCGCCATCTACAGTGTCGGGTATTCAATTCTTGGGGAAATAGTCATTCCGTCTATTCTAAACAGGACATTTGAATATTTGTGCAAATAATATAATATTGGGTGAGCTGTGGTGATGGGAAATTGGCGGTTTGAGAACATCTATCTTTTTCTATAGGTGCCCGAACAAATCCTTGACGCTTAGACGGTGCATACCGGTAGAGTGATTTGCCAGAGCTAACTACCACCGGCTACAGAACAAAGAGATACTCTATAAAAGTGTAAATTGAATTATCGCTAGGGCCCTGGCTAACGATTCATATTTTTATTTTATTTTCAATCAGTTGAGAGGTGGGGGTACAAATATAGATTTTCCTACACTATAGTCGAATAAAAGTATTGGATATTTTTGGGCAAAGAACCAAAGCTTATGCACTAGACCATAAAGCAAACATGCCACGCTTTCATTTTAGGCTATCCTCGCCTTCGGTACTGGAACCATCTAAGAATCATCACCTCAATATCTATCACGACCCACAGGAAAAAAAAAATGGCTGCCGCACCTGCAGAGCAAGTGGATGTCGCCCCTACCCCCTTCCCAAACCCCTTCCCTCAAACCGCGGTTTCCAGTCTACCACATCTGGGTGATTATGTTCGCCTGGGGTTGGAAGGGGTTGAACGGCAAGAGTATCGTAGTGGGAATGAGCATGGCTCAGACAATACCCTCACCGGGACCACTCCCACCCAGGGCCTTCGCCACCGGACATGCACTGGTGGCCTCTTGGGTGTATGATATTCTATCATCTGGCATTCGGCAGCGGTAGTGTCGACGTCCAGGCTGATTGTTACATTGAAATCTTTGTAGTTCATGATGTTGAAAACGGGACACTCGGGGGGGGGGGGACGCCGGAGAGCCGACCCATGTCTCGCAAAAGGTCATAGATACAGGCGTTAAGCGCCATGAAGAATCTCTCCAGCTTGGAAATGCCGACACCCTTGTGGACATCTTTCCCCGCAAATTCTCCGGCGATAATCAAAGTTTTAAACTTGGCCATCGTGGTTCCGGAAACCGACTGCGCAAGTCTATCGAGAGGGGTGCCAGCAAGGGATTCAGCTGTACCATTGCTCTCACCACTTCCGGGACCCAAGGTGAGGGTTTTATTGCGCTATTGAATAGTCAAGTCGGCGAGGTTGTCACAGTCACGGAAGACCAAGGTGGCATTGGCCCCTTGGATTTTAATGGTTCCACAAAAGTCGGCCTTTGCAGGGAGAGCGAGCTTTGTATCAAATGAGTTAAAAAATAAAAATGAAGCCCCAATTCTGCGCGATATCGTACACCGCCTCCTCCCATTCCCCCTATCGCCCAAGCCCCACGCACCGCCCCTCTCCGCACTCCCCCCAAATCCCCCCTATCCCCCCTATCCCCCAGGCCCCACCAGTCCCCTCCTCCCACCTCCCACCAATAAGCCCCGGTCCCCCTGCTCACATAATTAGCACTAATTGCAATTTCAGAAAACTGTTGGCCAAAATAGACCTCGTGTATCTCACCCAATAGTTGACTAGACAATCAATTCCAGACATAATCAGCGAAAACCTCCAGTTCCGGTTCCTGGAGGAAGAAATCCTCTTCCCCCTGGGCAGGAACAGGATCGCGAAGGAACACCTTTTTGAAAGAGAGCCGGAGCCGATCGTAGTTGACCCGGCCCGGAGCGAGTTCGACAGCCGCCACCATTGTGGGGGCTGTCCGCTCCGGGCCGTCGTGGTCACGGGTAGCTCGATTATTCGAGTATATGGTATTCTCCCATTATTCCAGAAATATTTTCCTCTCTTCCCTCTCGATTTTGATGATAACAACTATCTGAACGGCCCCCCCCGAGTTCGCAAACCACCATCTCGCGTCATTATGCAAACGTGCGAGCGACTCGGAGACTCCAACTTCAAGAACAACGGTCGGCTAGTCACCGTCACTGTTAGGGGTGTGTCTAGGTTTCCAGGCCGTATCCGCTTCTTTTCCGCAATTAACTCCTTGAAAGGTTGTTTCTAATCTCAGAAAGAGACCACCAAAGCCCCATCGGACGCAATTCTTGAGTGAACAGCTTCTCAAACCAGTGTTCCCAAGCGTCCAGTCCGTCCGTCTTCGGGTCCGGACGGGACGGACGGCAGTTCCTGGAAGGGTGCCCGGGACGGACGGGCGGGCGGTGTCTCAGGTGGCGCAATTTTCCGGGTCACACCGGATGACGGGCGGGCCCTACAGGTAATTGGCGAGGACTGCAGATGACGAGTGAGGACTGCAGGTAATGGACCGGCCCTATAGGTAATTTGCGAGGACTGCAGAAGAAGGGTGAGGACTACACATGACGGGTGAGGACTGCATGTATCGTTCGGGAGTTACCGATCCGTAGAGGATCGTAGGGACCTATAGTCACCCTCTTGGACGGTAGTCTTTCCCAAAGGACGGACGCCCTTGCCCTACAGCTTGAGACGGACGCCCGGGACGGACGGGACTGGAGTCCTGTAGGTGCCTACAGGACTGACGGGACGCTTGGGAACACTGTCGCAAACCCAGTGGCCGCTTTTTCGTGAAGTACTCCAAGCATGTTTTCAGAGATCGAACCGCCTTTGTCGAAAGATTAGAGTTGTTTTGGGAGATTGATTGGTCTTCGCGAAGGGTTGGGGTCTTGGGTCGCTTGGTGGAAGTGCTGCGGGTGCAGTAGACAAGTGTGTTCTTGAAGCACCCCGCTAGAGGGTCTCCACGAGGAAGAAATTGTAGAGCTCTTCAACATTCGTGGAAATGCAAAGGACAGGCAGGGTTTCGAAGACCCCTAGCGGATGACACTGCCCCAAAAGTCCAGGGGTGTCTCGTTCATGAAGAGTGCTTGTAATCAGCAACTCTACATTATCGATCGTGTATCCGTAGGTGGGAAAATCCATAAATTTCGCCAGCGTCCCAGTAGAGTTCGCGCGAATGTATCGGAACTCGGCGATCAGCTTTTCGTTGGCTTAGGCAGCAATAACAAATGTCGACAGGGGCGAGCGGGCCATAAGATGGTGAAAGTTGAAGCTTCAAGTCAGGAGAATGTTAGCGAAAGGCTCGAGTAGAAATTCGCCATAAGGTTAGCTTGTTATCAAGAGCGCCTAAGAACAGGTAAGTATTTACCGTCTCTGATAGGTAAATAATTGGAAGAGTATCCCCTCGTTCGTACTCCGCCTCCCACATTTCTAACTTCTAAAGCCGGGCAATATCCCAGGCTTCAAGCGAAAGGAGACAAGCCCAATTTGCCCTAGACACGCCTCACCAACCCCAAAAGATTGAGGTTTTCCAACATTCCAAAGATTAAGGACTCCCCCAATCAAACTCTTGCGAAAAATCGAGGGCCTCTATTTCAATGTCGATAATGGTTATATGGAGGGTGTAGTGCGCGGTTACCGTAACGGCCTACACACTAGGCAAAAGTGTGTAAACCGAACACAGTTGAATACAAGTATTGAATACCATCATTCATACTATCCTAAAAGTGAGTGAAATTTAGTACAAGAGAAGTATTTCTACCAATATGATACCGTAAAAACTATGTAATTCGGTGTCGGCGATGGTGCCCTTAGCTCTCGAAACCTATGACAAAACATCTTGAGAAAGAATACCGTAGTGGTTCCTAGACAGGCTATAGCTTAGGGGAGACCTAACCCGCTGAGATCAATGATACCCAATTCACCTAGGGTGCCGGCACCTTAGAACCGACCCTGAGTCTCACGCCAACCTGTGAATGCTAGTCCTAATGTGGGAATACACTACGCCTAATTAGGAATATATTGGCTAATTATTCAGCAAAACTTGGTTTCCTCATACCAGTCTCACAGCCCTCATTCCCATTCAAACTTTGAAGGCCTTGGTAGACCTGTTACGCACACGAGAATAGCTCGCCTATATTAGTATGAGATATACAGCTTCATCAGGATGACTGTATATCCGAACCCTAAAAGCTCACTAGAAGTAGAACGAACCCCAAGGCATCCGTGGTAGCTACTCAGGCAACCGGAAGAGTTCACGTTCCGGTAACTGTATACAGGAGTGGAGTGCAGGATTTCCTATGTTTAGTTTGATTACTTTGCTTACTTGCATTAGTTTGATGGTTTTACAGCCCTGGAGCTATATTAGGGCCCAGTAGCTTGTGTTAAGTTTAGTTTTGCATGATTATTGTTTTATTTACGAACAGAAGTGAAGGAACGGTCATGTAAGCTGACGATAGCATTGAGGCAGTGTTACGACTCTTAGGTTTCATGTGGGATCACAGGACATGCAGAGCAAGGTGCACTGGCCGGTAATGATTGTGGTTGCAGGATATCTGATTACTATCGCTCTGGGGGAACTGTTGTATTTAAACTCATCTCCTGGCGAGCAGGAGAACGGCAGACTTCAGCAGACTCATGTTTTAAGAATATACTTGGTTGAACGGCGATCTCAGAGTTCCACTTGCCCTTTAACTATTATCTCTCTTTATCCTTGAGCTCTCTGAATACTCCCTTAGACCTAGCGCTTGCCAGTCAATCACTAGCCCTCTATTGTACCTTTTCGTTAGACAGGAGTAAACCTCTTAAAACTCAGTATTCCATGAGAACTATTGGTATGTTTGCATATGGGCTGCATATATTAAACCATAGTTTATTAGGATGAAGAGATCGAAGACTATCTACTGGTGGAGTGAAGACAGCACCAGATGAATTAGTAGTCAGGAGAATCTCTGAGTTCGAGCAGGGCAATTACTTTCAGGGTAAGACAGTGCTCACACTTTCCTGAACAAAGTTGAAAGACCTAAAGATACAGCCTCTCGTCATAAGTCTTCGTGAAAGAGGTCTCACCTTACTAAGCTGCCTTGCCAAAATCTTAAGTGTCTTCGCACCAAGTTTGGGCACCTCTTGAGGAATCACCTCCCTAGACCAAGAAAAGGTATAGTGTTTGAGCTGTTTCAATGTGAGCGGCTAATAGTACTAGTACAGTAGCTAGTGAAGGCCAGATTTAGGAATAATCTGCCAATTTACATAATCTTGTATCTATCATGAAATGCTATTGAGTGGTTGCCACTATTCCTAGAGGGAAGAATTGAGTATCTATAAAATTTTGAGGCACACAAATAGATAATAATGTAGGAAACAGCATAGCGAAAGGAAGAAAACCTTTGGGGGCTATTAGATTGGTAATCAGGGCTTTTCAGAAGTGCAATTTGATTGGACATCCTTGGCACAAATTGAATCAGGTTTCCCACAATTGAGCTCCTAGAGCAGCAAAGCATTCATATGAGACTCTTGATATATTTAGGGTGTCTATTTCAAAAAAGAGGCGCCCAAACCTGGTGCAGAGATACGGGCACTCAACCCAAACTACAGTTTCTCCAATGGTACCAGATACCTATGTAGCTTTCTCACTGTCCCTCAGCGATCCTAGCGGTGACTGGCATTTCACCATCCTGCTCTAAACCCTCCTGCAAGGCCTCCAGTTAGGCTCAAGGAGCTTTGTCTTGCACTTTGACCTCCGTGATATTATGGTAATGGTCAAAATTAACCGTGTATCATACAAGCCCTCAATCGCAAAGGAATTCTTCTCATAACTTCTCTTGTTCAATATTCAACTAAGAAATTACTCTAGATTAAATATTAATTTCTGCTATACCTTCTACTATATATATACATCTCTACTTTATTTCTTTAGTTTTCACGATAGTGGAATTGACAAGGAAACACTATTGTGAGGGCTGGGGCTTTTCCTGTTCATTGATGCGTTGTTAATTTTGTCCTAGAGAAATGGACAATACTTTGCCACTTTTCACTCATTGATTAATGATGGTCACTAGTATTTTCACTATTTAATTTGATCACAAATATTACTCCTATATAGCATACCCCTACAGCATGAGCGTTATTGGCACTGAGTAGTGGCATTTTGGAGTAGGATTTTGGCGAGGCAGCTTAGTAAGGTGAGACTTGTTTCATGAACACTTCTGACTAGGGGCTGTACATAAGTCATTAAGAAAGGAAAGTAGCGCAAACTTTAGTATAAATAGAAGGGCTCTCCCCCGGTCGTTGAGGAGGAATCAAGCAATGGAGAAGAGACCTTAACAATATAACAAGTTATTAAGAAATCTTCTAAAAGTTCGAGAAACTTTAACTTTCCGATAACTTTACTGAGCCTTCCTGAAATATCTCCATACCCTCAAACTAGAGCCAAATAGCTCACTATCTCTTCAAATTAGCTACCCTGTAACAAGCCCCAACTAGGAGGCAAAAAAGAAAATACCTATATAACTATGTTCCAATAACTAATTAGGAAAGCTTGAGAGATGGAATTTTAAAAATTCGATCAGTAGATCTTGTTGTTGGAGGTTGAAATATTGGTCGGTGTTGGTTGTCATGAGGGTAGGTTCTAAGGTGCCCCCACCATACCACTACTAGTTGGCAAAAGCCTGTAATATGGGTTGATGTCATAACTGATGGTTACGTCACATGAATAAAATTTCCATGCTAGACAACTGAACACAAGACACTTCCATTTTGTGCTAACTGTCTGAAGGTTCTCCCTACTTTGAAGATCACAAAGCAACCATCAAAGTTTGCAGCACTGCAAAGTAGTGCCTAACACCTCAACAAAACATGTTAGCTTAAGGCATAAAAAAAAAAGAAAAAAAAAGAGAAGACTCAATGCAAAATTATAAAAGTTTTATCCCTCTAACTCTCACAATCCCCTCGCTCTATCTTTAACTACACACATACAAACACAGTACAGCATCTGAAGAAAGTCAAGTAAAGAATAAATACTATCTACTTTTTCAGGTGAGTACTCTTTGTTTTGCATCACTGAACTCCAGTGTTTTACGGGTAATCATTGCAGCTATTGCATGAAAATAGTGAATAGGAATACAGTGAATAAAAAGTAAAGAAGAAATACGAACAGTATTATGTGTAGTTATTGAATGATTGAGACAATTTTAATAAATGGAATCAGAAGAGGTTAAGGTAAAGAAAAAAGAGATTTTGGCAATTCAAAATCCAATTAGATGAAAGAAAGGTTTCTGAAGTTTTATCGTTTATTTCCAATCATTAATTGCCTTTCTCCTGTCTTTCAAAATCTCTTTCAATCGCTTTTTGCACTTATTTTCTGCCTGTTTGAAACAGCATCGAGTGATCACTCACCTTGAGCAACTTGGTTTTCAAGCCTCTCTTTCTCATTAGGTCAGACTCTCTTTTGAGCTTCATGTGCATACATTACATCTCCTTTTGAATTGGTCTTGGACTATGAGCTTGCTAAGCTGCTTGAGCAACCTCTCCAGCTTCGGTATTGTTTAGCTGTTCAAAGGCCTGTACTCCACTTTGTACTTGGAGTAAGCTATCTTTAATAAATATCTCAACAGTCTTGGTAGCCGTTGATGATAGTGCAAGTCTGATTTCTAATGTAAAGTTAGAATTGATCTCTTATTGAAGAAAGTCTCCATGGTATCAGAGTGATCAAATTGTTGAAGAGGTAGTAGTGGGATTTACAGCTTGATGTGCAGGTGAAAGTGGAGTTTTTGCAGCTTCCTATTTGGCCGGTTATAGTTTTGCAAGAACTATTTCGGAATTGAATGAAATAAGTGTAGTTTTTCGAAAGCCCTAAATAATTGTACTCAGCTTAAAGGTAGCTAATCAAATTGAATTAAAATTCCATTTAAACATTCAATCTTGTCAAACTCACAGCAGCCACTTCGAGTTGGTGAGTCTATAGTTTGTGCATGGTACTGTTGGTAGAATTGAAATACTACAATATCGAGAGGTTGCAGTACATAAGTACAATGTGAGGGAAAGCAGAAAGGGAGAATTTTATTCTTCTCATGAAATTCAATAAACTCTGGAGTGGAAGGAGACTCATTACCATCGAGTAGGAGTAGTCTCCATGCCTCAACTGCTCTTTGACCAGCCAAATACTCAAAGTGTACCAAGCAATCTATGGCAAGCATCTTATTCGTGTAGCCACTCTCCTAAACACTAAGTATGAAGTCATCATGGAAATCGATTTTTGTATGTCAGTCTTCTATAGTAGGAGTACCTGGAATAAGAACCAAGGGTGGAATCACACAACCATTGCCACTCACTGTTTCTATAATTGTTATCAGCTCACGATTACTTGAGATCGCTAAGTACATCAGACAAGTAGGTTCCAGAGTGATGATCCATTTATCACGACTGATCCCGATCTTGAAATGTGTTTTGTCAATATTATACAAATCTGTATGCAAATTTGATACTTTTTTCGGATATTTTGATATCCCAGAGGCAATTCTTGAATATCATCACAGTGGTGAGCATATTTTTGATTGATATCTAAGGTCTTTTGCTTTCGAAGATGGAACTTGGCTGTCGTTTTAAAAATTACTGGGTACAGGTAGCAGTCACAATGAGGGGTGAGCTTTCAGGGTTGTTATGTGAGCGAGCGAGTTTTCAGTTGGCATACTTGTTGAGATGAGGATATCGAGGAGCAATTCCAATCTCATCCTGTCTTGTCAAATAGTGGCATAATTCTTTCTCTTGGTTTTCAGATAATTTTCAATTTGTTGGTGGGCAATCCTGTTGTGATTGTCAACCTTGAAATTGAGCACATCAACCATGCATTGGGACTTCAAACTCCCTTGCCATAGCTGCAATATTTGGCTTTATTTCCTCATTCATCTTTACAATGGCTTTTTGGATGTTATTTTCAACATTACAGTATGGTTTAGGTGACATAGTATCTTGGGTAGCTAATAGTGGCTTCATATCAAGATGACAAAAGGGAAGTCTGAAAAAATTATGTTGAGCTCATGTGTTGTGTTGGGGTGTTGGGCACACCCTTGGAATGCCACAAACTTTGAAGGTCACTTAGCGTTCTTCAAAGTGGCGGGAACCTTGGCACGGTTAGAACTCCCCTCCCTCTTCCCAACCATAAAAACCCACTACTCCTCGCCTTCGGTACTGGAACCATCTAAGAATCATCACTTCAATATCTATCACCAACCACAGGAAAGAATGGCTGCCGCACTTGCAGAGCAGCTGGACGTCGCCCAGGGCCCCTTCCCGAACCTCTCCTTCGATCAAACCGCAGCAACCAATCTATCAGATGCCGAGCACCCATATATTCGCCTAGGGCTGCAAGGGGTTAAGCGGCAGAAGTACACTAGTACTGTCTCGTTTAAGACAGCGATTATGTTGCAAACCGACGAAATGCGTTCTAGTAATGCTAGCCAGTACGCAGTGTTTGCCCTAGTGACGAAAGACTAGCTTAGGATTATTACTCGATGTCGCGACAGGACTCACAAATCCCTCGGCTTCCTCTACCTCGAGTCCATGAATACATTGATTGTCAAATTACTGCCGGGGATTGTTGAAGGAGTAGCTAAAGGGGGGTTCGCTACCTTGTTCAATATAAAATGTACGGGTATGGGACTACTTTGGCGACTCAAGCAACTCGGTTCTGCAGCCTATGAGGGACTCGAGAGTTCTAAAGAAGCAGATTACATATGGATTCCGTCCCCTCTTCGCCACTTTTCTTGTGACGACTGGCCCACCCTGGTATTGGAGTGTGGACTTTCAAAATTGATAGAACGCTTAGAGATAGAGGCTGGCTGGTGGTTCCACAACTCCGCGGGAGACGTCAGGATCGTTATTCTCATTTCCGTTTCCCATGCCGACAAAAAAGTATGGATTGATCAATGGGAACTATCCACCGCTCCGAATCCAGAAGTGGGTAAGGACAGCCCTCAACCAACCATAACTGTACCTGTTAAAACCTGCCATGTCGAAATGGTCGATGGTAAAGCTACCGGAGGTCCCCTCCGTCTCAAATTCAACAAACCTTTCCTTCGCGACCCACGCCAAGGCGAAGGCGATATAGTTTTCACTAGAGAGGATCTCCAGGTGTATGGTGCCCATGTCTGGGAATTTTCTTATTAAAGGAAACTTTCAATGCGAATACTGTAAGTCAACCTTGCCCAACTGTGACTTTAAGAATTGCGACCGATACTGATTTTGTGAGCTGCTGTGGCTGTCCGGGTGGCAGGGAACCAGCCTTGAGAATGGGCGATTGAGTGAATGAACTGGTGAGACCTGGGTGGCTAGTCTCTTGCGTGGAAAATGGAAGGGGGAAAAGGGGGTCTGAGAAAGATGATGCTTGGTTTCTGTTTCACATGTATACCAGTTTCACAATTTATTTACATCCCCCGCCAAGCTCCGTCCCACCTATTTTCCGCACCGTTAAAATAGGCCAATCAAAGTGAAAAGTCAAGCAACGCTCAACACCAAAGATTTCATCGCGACCTCGGTTGCCACACACCCCTCCAATACCACACCTCACTCCACCTCTACACCTCAGCTGGCATGGCTTCCCAGCTAGGAGGAGATGACCAAGGGTCACCTTTGACCACCAAATTCGAAAATAGCCCATGGTTCCAAGAATTTCTCGCCGGAATGAGGGGTGTAGCACCCGCACTATCCCTACCAGATGAATCGCCTCTTAGGGAAGAAATCCTTAATACCACTGAAACTGAACTTTCGGATGGTGAGGTGGTTAACGTCACCTTCCAAATTGAAATGTTTACGATGATGGTTGGGATGAGACAACAAATGCACGAACTCACGAACGCGGTTACCGAACTCGCTACCACGGTGAAAAGTCTATCGAACAACGCCAGAGACCTCTCCACGAATGTGGCAGCGTCGACAGCGAAAATCACCCCCCACATCAGCACGGTGCAAAAAGAATCTCGCACTTATGCTGAGGCAGCGGCCACTCCGAAGGATACGCCTGCTCCCAAAACACCCCCCAAAGGAAAGAAAAGGTCAGCGACTGTTGGCCCCACACCACCTAAAAACCCTAAGCAGAAACAGAAAAAGGAGGTCAAAGCGCGGGAAGATGCGGCTGGACCGGCTAACGACACCCCCCCTCCCCCCCCTCCACCATCTGTTGTACGCCGAAAGACAGTAACCATAGCGAGGAGGCGCATTTACGCCACCCCCGCCACACCCACACCCCTGCCTAACTCGGCCAAACTTGAGCCGCAGATTAGCATCACAATCGCTAAAGAACTCAAGAAGTGTGGATGCTCTGCCCCCACCAACCTGCAAATACAGATTAATGCGACTACCGGTACCGTTTCTCTCACAACACCACCGGGAGCTGAGTCGATAGAATACACCAATTTCCTGACCCCCATGACCACCGCCTTAAACGTGGTGCTTCCTGAGGACTCACAAGACTACATGGAATTCAGGAGGGCCCCTACCGACTCACAAGTGGTAATACACGGACTCTCCCTTGAGGCAACATCTAACGACGCAGAAACCATGCTTTCAGTGATGAAAGAGTCCCTTTTCGTCGGACAGCAAGTTAATATCACTACAGCTAGGTTCTTACAGAAAGACCCAGAGATCCGACTTCCTAAGAAGTTTACCTCGGTGGTAGTATCTGTCCCTACTGACGAAGTGGACAAAATCACACCCTCTGTACTAATTCATGGCCGCTACAAAGCCTCTGCGCTGATGTGGCACTCGAACCCGATGAAACAGTGCAAGAAATGCTACCTCTACCGACATCCTAAAGAAGGATGTAAAGCTACTCACCACACCTGTCCTATCTGTGCCGGTGAACACAGACTAAAGGAGCACAAGTGCGCATCTCTGACATGTCCTAAGAAGGGCGATAGGAAGATTATCGCAGACTGTTGCCCCGTTACCCCGTCCAAGTGCGCAGCTTGCGGCGGTAACCATCCGGCGTACTCCGTGGAATGCCCTGTTAAAATCAAGGCTGAACACAACGCCAAAGAACACTATGACCGAAGAAGAGCCTCCTAATCTTCCGAGGGTATGGATACATCCAAATAACCATGATTGAGTCACAGAACTCGGATGGCCACACTCCTTTACATTGTTTTTCTATAGTACAACATAATTGCAGGGGAAGCAATTTAGTGTTTTTAACTTTATTTTTGCTCATTAGGAATAGGAATGTTTCTTTTGTGTGTTTGCAAGACCCTCCTTTGTTTCAGGGTAGCCCGCTTAGAGCACCTGGTTTTCAATGTTATGTTTCAAATATTTTTGGTTTCAAGAAAAGGGTGGCTACTTATGTTAACCTTTCATTGGTCAAAGATTTTAATTATTTATGTTTTTCTCCTGCTGTGGATATACTTCGGTTGGTTTTGTCAAGAAATGACGGAAGACCCGTACTTGGAGGATTTGATAGTTTTTCCTTGATCAATACATATAACAGACAGGTGGATGGAGTTAACACTGTTAAAGCTACCGACCTGTTTACAGACAATCCTCATCCCTTCCTGGTTGTCGGGGATCTCAACGTACATACGCTTTACACGGACCCTACCAGGAACATGTCGAGTGCTGAACGCCGGAAGGGGGAACAATACTTTAGAGTGGCAGGACTTCGAGGCTTTGCCATAATCAATGAACCTGGGGTCTACACTAGGACTCCAGAAAATACAAACGACAGACCTTCTGTTATCGACTATACCTTGGCCAACAGACAATTAGCCGATTTCGTCAAAACATGGAAGACAAATATCCCTCACACCGGTTCAGACCATACAGCCATGATTACTTCTATAACCTCCGCCCCATACGTCACAGCTAGGCCCTCCCCCAACTGGGGAAAAATAACCTGGAAAGTCAAAGGCAAATCGAATGTTGTGATAGAAGAGGAAATTAAGAAGCTTATGAGCTCTGCCGTTAATGACGAACATGCGACCTCATTGAAATGGACTAGGGAGAGCGAACCCGATAACGCTGTTGACAACTTCGAATTCAACCTGTCACTCCTGATCCACACAATCAAAAAACATGCAGCCATGAAGAGACCATGTAGATGGTCGAAACCTTGGTGGACCCCAGAACTCACAAAGCTTAGGAAGGACTTCACGTGTGCTGCGAGAAGGGCTAAGATGGACCCCTCCCTAACCCAAGACGCGAAAGAAAAGAAAAAGCCCTATCAGTCTACTGTCAAGAGAGCTAAAGCAGCTCACTGGCGGACCTTCCTCGAAAATGCCAAGAAAAATGACGTCTGGACGGCGCATCAATTCACAAAGAAAAGGCTAGATGATACGGTACCGGGTGGACACGTCCACAAGAGTGCATCATCGCTTAACGAGTCAATCATGCAACACTTCTTCCCACTGAACCCTAGCCTGGTTGCCCTACAGCAGCCGGCTTTCGTCAAGCTTGAAGAAAGAGACAAGGTCGATGCATCGGAGGTCTCACAGGCTCTCCAGAAATGCAGTAACAGCTCTGCTCCAGGACCAGACCAGGTGCCATATGGAGTCTGGAAGGGAATACATGCCGTCAACCATCATGTTATCCTTAAACTTATTAACCACCTACTCTCCTGGTCAATACACCCACCCTCGCTCAAGGACTCGCTAGGCATTCTTCTCCCCAAACCTGCCAAAGGGGATTATTTTGCGTTTGCGAGCTATAGAGTAATAGCACTCATGCAAACCTTCTCGAAGATAGCGGAAAGGATTATCAACCAAAGACTCATTAAGTTTGCCAAGGTCAACGGCCTCTACTCACTAAGACAAACAGGTAGCCTACCGCAGAGGGCGACCTTTGATGCTGGCATTTCACTTAGACATTGGGTACAAGAAGCACAAGCTGCCGGTCTTAAGGCAAGCACTATGTTCCTTGATATCAAAGGCGGATTCGACAACGTGGACCATTCCACCCTGCTACAGAGGCTACGGACCAAAGATGTGCCCAGGTACATGCTGAAGTGGATATCCAATTTTATCTCATACAGGCAGTGCACTATCATCTTCCTGGGCTTCCCCCGAGAGATGAAGGGCATCAACACTGGAATACCACAGGGCTCAGCCCTTTCTCCAATACTCTTTGTGATCTATGTCGAGCCCCTTCATGGCTGCATTGATCCTAGCAGAGAATTAATTTCGTCCAATGTTGATGACATACAAACTACAGTTAGCTCCAGTTCCTGGTGGATGAACTCAAAACCTTTGGAAGAAGCGTTCACAAGAATTAAGAATGTGGCAACCTCCATGGGACTAGAATTTTCAACACACAAAATGGACCTGATACACTGGCGGACCCCTAGGGAAAAAGTGGCTAGGAGTGAGCATCCGATAGTGGTCGATGGAGAATACATACAACCAACACCCAAAGCGGTCAAGTGGCTAGGTTTTCACTTTGAGAATAATCATGGCACATGGACCCACTACGCGAACAGACTCGCCCTAGTGCAAGCTGCATTTGACAGAATTAAGAGGCTATCCTCTCCGGGGGGCAGGCTTACACCTTACAGTGCGTGAAGGATGGCGAAAGCGATTATAATACGAACACTCCTTTACGGTGCAGAGTTTCTTGACCCGAGCACCACGATGAAGCACAAGATGGAAGTTTTACTGAACCGAGTTAAGCGATGGATCACAAACTGCTTTTATTCCACAAATACCAATGTCCTGTCTGCCGAAGCCTGCATAATGCCGGTGGACCTGTACCTCGAACAAATGCGTGACATGGCCGCCATCCGGTGGTCAACCGCGCTACCTGACAATAACATTGCCACGGCCCTTTTTCCACCGGGCTTCCCTTTACATAATAGCTTCCGCCTTCCCTCCAATTGAAGGGCTGCTTTTTCGAAAGCCGCGGGTATGAAACCAAAGACATGGGACTAAAACTCCTACACATCGGTCCAGAGGATCCTCCCTATAGACGATCTGGCTAGGAGAGCGAGGCTACTTTTTCCGAAGTGGCCTGTCCCCCAAAAGCCGAACATATGGTCGCCGCCTGACCTAGACGAGTGCGAATATTATGACAACACTCTGAAGCAGGTTCGCAAACACATACACCGAAAGGGGAAACTTCTCAACTATCCTGAATACTATGGCTATAGGCCTATGTTCAGAACATGCTGGCGTTTCATGACTGTCAATAAATTTGCGGCCTCCCGTCTACATCAGATGAGGGCTGCCAAGAGCTACCTGAAAGCATACAAGGACTGGAGAAATCCTGAGGCAAGCGTGCTGTGTCCTAGGTGTGAGAGTGAACCCGAAACTTTCAAACACGTTATAGCCGATTGTCAGGCCCTCGCTAGTGCCAGGGTGGGACAACCCGACGAAACTTTTGATATTTCACCCGAATCGCTGGTTTGGGTCGAGAATAAGAAAGAATGAGATTTGATGAAATGTTTGATTTCTTTTATTTTATTGAATAAGTTCAATTTTCCTAGTAATATGGATGTTTTTCCTTTTACGAGAGCAGTCCTGATTGAAGGAGGACAATACTCAAGGAACCCTGGTTATGGGGAATTTTCACATTGATTTCATACCGTTGGGTATTTTTGGTTTTGTTTATGATATTGTTTCTTTTGTTATGTTTTGTTTTGGGTTTTTATTTGCCATAGGATTTTTCCCGAATACAGTGGTTGGACCCTGGGGAGTGCTAGTCATGTACCTAAAATCATACCAAGGATTTAACAAAAAAAAAAAAAAAAATTTACATCCCCCGCCCAACCCAAAACCTTCGCTGCACGTTCAGTGTCTAATGAGCACTCACCCGAATCAATTTGAAAGACCAGGTATCCGGAAGAGAGAGAAAAAATGCAAGCAGGTAAGCGGTCCTCGTGGAAGTGTTTGGGGGATAAGAGGGGATGGGAGCGGTTGGGGGTGTACTCGGGTACAAGGGTAAGTCGGGCGCGGTGCCACAAAAGGTCTTGGCTTATTACCTATTCTGGGTGTCGCCAGACTTTTTTCCTCCATACAAAAAAATGCCAAGAAACGAGTTTGTATGAGGAGCCCTGATTACCATATATGGGTGTCGCCCGACTTAAGGCACCCCCCGAGTACAGTACTTGTATTATGGTATCGCCGCTCGTATTAATATGATAAGTAAAGAAACCTTTATGGACACGACAACGGTAGGGTACTATTCCAGTAACTTATAACTAAGAGAGCGGAACTTGGCGGGATGCAATAATGGTTGTGTCTACAGGGGTGGTTTAATTACGGGCGCAGCTGGCTAGATGGTTGGTAGTGGTAAAGTTGATGCGGGGATGCTCGTATTGTCAACGGGTCTTTGCATATTGGATGGATGTCGTGGGTACTCGTACGAGTAGAGGGATAATATTCGGGTGAGGTGTTATTCTGGAAGGAGTGTTTAGCGTTGGAGTGCAGATTGGACCTGCGGGCCCCCAGGGGGGGATTTGCCTTTAAAGTAGTATGTACACAATGTCCTATTGAACATCACAATAATATTCTCATCCCCTCATCGAAATCTACAGCTTCCATAATACTCTAATCCTTAGTCCCCGCTAAACCACCACCGCAGTCCCAAAGATATCCGGCGACCCCGGCACCAACGATCAACTCTTCTGTCGGGTATCGGCATTAAGGAGCCCGGATATTCAACCACACAGAATTGGCGGGATAAAGTTAACTTCAACCCGTCACTCCCGGAGATATTCTACATCGCGCGGGAAAAAAGAAGTGAGTGGAAAAATAAAATTAGAAAAAATCTAACAATCAACATCTAACTCGCTACACACCCGAACTCCAAAAGTTAAAAGCCACGCTCTCTGTCTCTCTCCCCTTGATGATTAATCTTTTTTTAACTCTCCATGTCAGGCGGGTTGCGGACCCGAGTAGACCCAAAGATGGGTGATTTGGGGTGGTGGGTCTTGGCAGTCACGTTTTCTCAAACGGGAGGGCGCTAGCGCGATCGGACGATCTCCCGGGGGTGTGTGGGAAAGCTTTGAGAAGGTTTCATAGCACGGATGGTCGAGATGGGGTATTATGGCCGTGGCGCGATCTGGGTTGATGGATGAATGGGTGAAATATTTTGTCTCAGGGTGGCTCAGGTTTGGTTGGCTACGGGGAATGATTCATGGAGAGTGATTGGTGCGTCAGGTATAATGCTGTTCTCGGGGGTGGAGGTTCGTGATGGGATGGACGGGGGATTCGAGATGCCAAAGCTTATTATTACCTTTCCTAGAAGTATGCTTACCAAATTAAATCGGTTCTCACCCCCGAGAGTAATAAGCACGGGGACTTTAAACCCATATCGATCCCATCACTAACCCCCACCCCCGAGTATCGTCGATGAGTCGAGTTGGTTGGGTTTTCGGATGTAATATTATGGATCGCTGGATGGGGGGGGGAGCAGTTTTGCAAAGAAGGCCTTCGATAATCGAACTCGGGGGGTTAGAAGGGGAGGGTTTAAATCGGGGCTTCTGAAAATGGTGTTTGAAAGGGGGGGTTCTTTAATGTCTTAGTATCTCTTATGGGAATTTCTACCTTCGACTCAACTGTGTAAGCACTTATTTCTCAGAAGCAGGGGGAGCAGAGCGCTGGTTCCAGTTTATTTGCTTCCTCTGTTACATTTGCTTCTTTTTCCTATCATTTTTATTAGTTCCTCTGCTTCTAACTTCCTTCAAATATCATTGCCTACCATTTTGTTAGAAGGGGTTCTGTCTTATGACCCCCCGGTTCGAAAAAGGGCATTACCAGTCCTTAGATCATTGTTTATCGGACCCCCCTTCGTTGCGGCATTGGGGGGGAGGGGTTCGCGCGCAATTTGGATGCTGGTGCCCGAGGAAGGATGGTTTGATTTCTGGGATGTTGTGCTTCTCATCGTGCTTTGATTAGAAAATTGTGTTTCTATGGAGATGCTTTGCTCATCCGAAGGGAATGCCGGCTTGACCTGCATCCGGCGGGAACACAAGCTCATGGAGGGTCCAACAGATGATGAAAAAATAAAAATAAAAATAAATAAATAAATAAATAAATGACCAGGATGCTGAGTGAGGGACGGAGAATATGCCTGTTCGATAAATATAGCCGTATCCACGGGACTACCTAGGAGCGCTACATGTCCAGGCAGGATCGGGGGCAGTGTTTGTAAAGGTTCAGGGTCCAGACGAGGTCAGGAGCAGTGACTGCCCAGAGCCGCGGAGCAGCCCGGACGACAGATATCGCGTTCTCGTCCTGAATATACCAAGAGAAGGCCATTATCAACCGGGACGACGGGAGAGGCGGTTTGAGAAAATGATTTTCATGGGGGGTCTGAAGACAGGCCTTGTATGGCGTGAAAGATAGTCGACGGCGGGGAACATCTGGAGACGGTAGGAGATTGAGAGTGAATGAAAATGTTATCAACTTAAAAGACTGAATCGCAAACTCACTAGCATTATGTAGAGGTTATTACACTAATAATGATAAGTACTGTAGTTGTTTAGCTCACAGCATCACATACTTCTTATTATTTTAGCTTATCTCCAAATTATAAGAATTATTACTTGTATGTACAGTACAGTACCAGAACCCTAACAAAAGTGATCTTTGGTTACCCTTTTTACACAAAAAACAACGGTTTTCAGAGCACCAGAACTCCACCACCTACAGTGTCGAGTAATCAATTATTGGGGAAATAGTCATTCCCTCTATGGTAAACAGGCCATTTGAATATTTGTGTAAATAATATAATATTGGGTGGGCTGTCGTGATGGGAAATTGGCGGTTTTGAGAACATGTATCTTTTTCTATGGGTTCCCCAACAAACCCTTGGCTCTTAGCTGGTGCATCAGAGTGATTTGGCATGGCTAACGACAACCTGCTACAGAACAAAGAAATACACTATAAAAGTGTGAATTGAATTATAGCCAGGGCCCTGGCTCACTATTTAAGTTTTTTTATTTTCAATCAGTTGAACAAATATGGATTTTCCTGCACTGTACTCGTGGCGAGAATCAGTCCTGAAACAACGAATCACACTACAATTCCCCACAACCCCAAACAGTGGCAATACCGAAATATCGCTTAAGCCGATACTACAGTGAAAATGAATGATTGTACCAAATATTTGACTCCAAAAGAGAGGGAGGGAGGGACTCTAATAGAGGCATTTGGTATTATAGACATTACAGTTGTGGCTGCCATCATAATAGTTATCGTCATGGTTGAATTTGGGGCGGTTTGTGGTTGCGCTCATTGTCGCGGGTCTTATTCTCGGTGCGAGTAGTCGAATAAAAGTATTGGATATTTTTGAGCAAAGGATGAATAAAATTCGGTACAGGCGAATGGATTTGTATGATACTCGAGTATAGTACTAGTACCCGGTGCCCTTATCTAAAGCCGGTGGTGTATGTGACTGTGATAACCCATAGTGCGTTACATGACCAAAACTCAAGCACTAGACCGTAAAACAGACATGTCACGCTTTCATTTCCGGCTGTCCTTCCAAGTAGAAAAACCCACCATCCCTGGTCTTTGGTACTGGAACCATCTAAGCATCACCACTTTAAGATCTATCACCCACTACAGGAAAGAATGGCTGTGGTGTTTGAACAGCAAGTGGATCGTTATATTAGCCGGGGGTTGGAAGGGGTTGAACGGCAAGAGTATAGTAGTACTGTCTCGTTCAGGAAAGCCATTGATTCGCAAACCGACGAATTGCGTTCCGGTAATGCTGGCCAGTATGCGCTGTTTGCCCCGGTGACGAAAGACCAGCTTGCGACTATCGGTCGGAGTTGCAGCAGGAGTCACAGATCCCTCCGGTTCATGTACATAGAGCCGGCAAATACATTGATTGTCAAAATACAGCCACCGCATGCCCACGCATTTGCTACAGCGCGGTTCACCAACATCTTTCATGAAAGGGTGCGGGAGATGGGGCTTGCTGATGAACTTGGTACGACTGGTGGCGCAACTTTTGAGGGACTCTGGAGTTCTAAAGAAGCGGAAAGCACATGGATCCCATACTCCCGCCACGCTTCTCGTGGGGCCCACTATGGTAATGGAGTCTGGGCTTTTAGAATCGATGGAACGCTTGGAGGTGGAGGCTGGCTGGTGGCTTGACATATCCGGGGGAGAGGTCAAGGTTGTTCTCCTCATTTCCGTTTCGCATGCCAACAAAACAATCATTCTTGACAAATGGGAACTAGCCACTACTCCGAACCTGGAAGCTATTGAGGACCACCCTCATCCTACCATAACTGTGCCAACAAAAACTAGCCATGTCGAAATTGTCGATGGTAGGGCTACCGGAGCTCCCCTCCGTCTCAGTTTCAATAAAATCTTCCTTTGCGACCCAGGCCCAGGCAAAGGAGATATTGTTTTCACTACCAAGGATCTTGAAGCGTATTCTGCTTATGTCTGGCGCTTTTCTCAATAAGGAAAACCTTCCCTACGAATACTGTAAGTCAGCCTTGCCCAACTGTTTAAATCGCAACTGGAGCTCGGTTTGTGGGCCCCTGTAGCTGGCAGGGTTGCAGGGGGACAAGACTTATAAATGCGCGATCGGGTGAACCAACGGGTGAGTCGGTGGTTAGGCTTGAGAACGGTGATTCTTAGTTTCTGTTTCCTTTGTATTCTAGTGTCACAATTTATTTACACTCACTGGATGCTCCGACATTCGAATGTGAGGTTCCAGGGAGCGCCAACAAGCTGGATAACCAAACCATTGGAGCTTAGCCAGTTAGGACACCTTGGAGAATTTCGATTTCCCAAATTATCATCTTTAAAGCGCTCGCGGAATTTCTTCTCTTTTAACACATATACCACTGCATGTGCATATGACCTATGAATCCCACCCTCGCTCCTCTCCGAAATCCTGTCCATCGACTAACCCTGGTATCCGAGTAGGGAGGTAAACCAGAAGTGATATGTAGCCTGATCTGCACTGATGCCTTGTGAGGGATCACCGGCAGTCAGCCGGTACTAGAAAATATTCCTTTACCCCTTTCCTATCTTGTCCTTATTTTGCTAGTGGTTTGCTCGGCACATATTACCTAACAGATAGGGGGAATTCGTTGTATCTGGTTTGTATATTATATATCGGTGTTAGCACATACATATCATGGAACCCTGTGTCCGGGGCAAGATTGGCCAATTCCCCGAGGCTGGAAGGGATAAGTACCGACGCTGTGCTCTGTATGACGGGGGTAAGATTAGATGCCCGACTGCAAAGAATTTCGTGAATTACAAACTTTTGACAACAGGTTCGCGTTTGGAATCAGTCGCAAGCCGGGCTCGGTGAAGGTACCCGACTGGCTGGGCTGGCGGGTGCGCGCTATCTAAGCGGACTGGGCTGAAAGGGGAATTAATGCCAAGACGACCGCCCGGGGCTGCCGGCGATGGGTGCAAATGGTTGAGATGGAAATAGCTGCGATACCCACTCTGAAGCAATTCTATCATATCTCTGATGCCGGAACCCTCCTCAGCCAGTCACAGCACCAGGAGCGTTGGTAGCATCGGTTGTTGCCTTAGACGTGGACCTCTTCCGGGATAACGCCGAAAGTTAGGTCACTCGGCAGCATATCACAGACATTTTGGGACCGAGTAAACATGGTGGTGGGCAGCTATCTCCGAAACAGTGGAATTGTGTAACATTCCTGGGCCCGCTGGGCTGGGTCGGTAAGAGTGGCTCCCTGCTGCTATTTTACCTGCATTCGATACGCAGGGGCGCGAGGAGGTGTTTGTACTACCCACTGCTTCGCGTGCTGGCTGGACGCGGATGCGAATCTGCGGAATATAGTATGAATTATCACTTGTCTCATGTTGAATAAATCTCAAGTATCATAGCAGAGGGCTGTTGGCTATGAAGCCTATTGGATGAGATCTTGGAAAGAGAGTTAATTATTAAGGTAATTGTAACCTTTTAGAGGGTTCGCGTGTCCCGCAAATATTTTCTAAAGTCCCGCCGCTTGTGAGCTACCTTACAGGGGTTGGGGTACGTCTTGGCAAAGAGCCGCAACGCCATACTGTTGATAGCTTGCGACTTCGCGGGGCCTGATTAGGGTCAGGGCTTGTGAGTGCCTTACCTAACCGCCTGGGACACCCACTACCGCACCTGAACAACAAACCATAATCCCACAATCCCGTTCAGCATGCCTGACACAACATATCTCCTGCGCAAGGCATGGCTCCACCGATTTCGGGCACGCGCTGGTCATCACAACTTTTGGCCTTAAAAATATTCCCAGACGAAGGAGATAATGACAAATCACTCTTTGTTTCGATAGCAACGACTCATCATGAAGTGCCGTCAATCGTGGCCGGGCAGAGAGGGGCTGCGCTATCATACCTTGCTGATCCGGCCGGGGGGAATAAAATCGTGCCCTTGGACCCTGAGTACGAAATCATACAGATCAGTCCTTCGCCGCCCCCCTCCCGCAACCCTACCATCTCTTACATAATTAGCAAGAACGGCCCTATTTCAAAAGAGACCTGCGAAAGAACCCTATCGACTTCATCAAGTTTTTCGGAGGCTTTCCCCATGCAATCATTAGCCGGATTCGAATTGTAATCGGGTTCCTGGCATTGTTTGTTCCCTGCGTTTTCTATACCACTGCTGCTCCAAGATATACCTATAGATCAGGCTCCCCCCCCCGCGCCTTGAATTTATCGTACCATCCCCGTTTCCCTCTCCTTACTCTCTATCCCACTCCTACAAACCGACTAGGCTAGACTCCAGCATGAGCCGTCGTCCTTCGAAGGTCGGCAACGACCCTCGCGAATCCGAGATCTCGACAGAGTCCGAACTTGCACACTCCTCCTCGTCGAACTCTACCAAAGCATACCCGGAATCTCCCCCGAGCCAAGGCATCTGGGGCCAGAATGAAGCCGTCAACTACCAATCTGCGTTGGAAGACTTTGAGTCTCTCCGTCTACAACTATCTCGGATCGAATCAAACAGGACCGGGGGAGCGTACTCGCGGCGGAATAGTGCCTACAGCCGTCTTGCCCGTTTCCGTTTATCTATCCCTAGCGATGGCTTTCAGGCACCCGTGGAATCTACTGAAGAGAAAGCTTTCGAGGCTTCTTCCAAGGAGCCTTCTGCCGAGGAGGGCTTTCAGCTTGACCGCTTTATGCGCGAGGGACGCTTTGAGAAACGCGAGAATGGAGAGTCGATGAAGAAGGTTGGAGTTGTTTACAAGGATCTCACGGTGCGTGGGGTTGGCACTTCGACCTCATATGTCAAGGTGCTGTCCGACGCAGTTATTGGGACGTTTGGCCCAGATTTGTATCGTATTGTGACGGGTTTCTTCCCTGCACTTACGGTTGGAAAAGGACCTCCGACCAGAGAGCTTATTAGTGGCTTTACCGGGGCTGTCCGAGATGGCGAGATGATGCTTGTTCTAGGGAAGCCGGGAGCTGGTTGTTCAACCTTCTTGAGGGCTGGTAAGTTTGTTGCATGCGATTGCCATTCTACATTTTGCTAAAATTCGTGACAGTTGCAAACCAGCGGGCATCGTTTGCTGCGGTTGAAGGAGAGGTTCATTATGGTGGTATCCCGGCGGCGGAAGCCGCCAAGAAATATGTAAGTCATTCCGTGAATTCGGATTTACCCTCAGTCCATTGCGGTTCCTGACGATCCTGTGGCATGATTAGCGAGGGGAAGTGATATACAATGAGGAAGACGATCAGCACTTCCCGGTTATGACGGTTTATCAGACTTTGGAGTTTGCGCTGTTGAATAAGACCAAGAAGTCGGAGAAGGAGGATATCCCCATAATAATTAATGCGCTGCTGAAAATGTTTGGAATTTCGCATGCGGCACATACGGGTAAGCTCCCGGGGGAGAACTAAAGGGATTGGAAGAATGAAGCTAACATATCCCACAGTTGTTGGAAATGCGTTCATTCGGGGTGTATCCGGAGGAGAGCGAAAGCGGGTCTCCATTGCGGAAACACTCGCGACAAAGTCCGCCGTCACCTGTTGGGACAACTCTACTAGGGGCTTGGATGCTAATACCGCCCTCGATTACGCAAAATCATTACGGATTATGACCGATGTCTCCAATCGAACAACGATCGTGACCTTGTACCAGGCCGGAGAGGAGATATACCGTCTTATGGATAAAGTACTTCTGATTGATCAGGGAAGGATGATCTTTTCCGGTCCCGCTACCGAAGCAAAACGATATTTCATTGATTTAGGTTTCCAGTGCCCGGATCGACAGTTTGTACCCCGGAAGCGATATTCAAGGCTCAGGTGTTGACATTTGATAGAACAACCGCCGATTTCCTAACGAGTATTACCGATCGGATCGAGAGACAAATTCGACCTGGATTTGAGGACAAGGTCCCACGCACCCCCGATGAGCTAGCCACTGCCTTCCGGAA
>Ga0307509_10001381_pt1 | contig 41151 bp, 27 predicted proteins | sample 10_EM_MG_FD_202245 | JGI IMG/M metagenome (GOLD analysis project Ga0307509, IMG submission 202245) | Populus trichocarpa ectomycorrhiza microbial communities from riparian zone in the Pacific Northwest, United States - 10_EM | ecosystem: Host-associated > Plants > Roots > Unclassified | place...
CCCCCATAGGCTAAGGTGGCGCCCCGCTAGAACTAACCGAGGAGACGCTCACTCTCCTGGAAGAATTCAACCTCCTTAACCCCTCTGCTCCATTCCCGGCACCACCCAGTTCAGCTTACGTATCCACCAGCCTCTTTTTCAGCCATTCTATCTCTACGCCCTTCTCCACTAGGCGCTTGTATGCGGATTCCTCCTCGGATTGCCCGACGGCTTCGTCTTTATCTAGTGCAGTTCTTTTCAGGTGCTCACTAACTGCGCCTGTGTTTTTCGGGTTTCCGATTGGGTCTCGGTGGACTTTAGCTTAAAGTACTCGATTTCTTTCCGGGCGCCTTCCATGTCCGGAGCCTCCTCTATCTCTTCGGAACGGCCAGCGGTGGAGTCTAGGGATCTCCCGAGAAGTCCTGCTTGGCGACCGACTCGTTTGGGGCTGCCGGGAATGCCGAACGGGAGATCGAGGGTGTTGGTACGGGTCGTGTCGCTGAATCGATTACGACGCGCTTTGGAGCTTGGAGGAAGGCAATAGACCTTGGTATTGTTGAAACGACCGTTACCGTATTGAGAGAGAGAAAGAGATGTGGGGGTGACCCCGGCTACGCATACAAGAAAAGACGCAGCCAGGATTTCCCCGGTTCACACGGCCTCACTCGCCGCCGCGTCACCGCCACATCCCCGGCTGACATACCCCCCTGCGGTCAACCATACCAGATATGGAAGGACGCTTGAACAGATATCCCTCATCTGGGTTTTTTTAGTAGAATGTGTGAGCACCCAATGTTCGAAGCTGTGTATTGTTAATGTCGGTTGCGGGGGTTAGTACTTTCCATCGCCGATGGGATGTGGTAGAAGGGATTGGCAATTGAGCTTGTTGTAGAGGTCGGTATGGATGCTGGGACGGGCTCGTGCTTTCGAGAGAAATCCTAGGAACACCCGCCTCATGTAAGAGATAGCAAGAGCCAAAACATGTTTGGTAATCGCCATAGGTTAACAGTCCAATTGTTGGATTGCCTATAGGGCACGCGGTTAGAGGGTTGTGCGGAGATGCATGTATCATATGTGGATATGCTGCTAGGAGAGAAGCGGTTTTGGGCAGGCGGTTTCTTGGACTTCCGGCGGTTAGGTATTCTCCCACAGGTTGTTGTTCTTACATCCTATGCCGCTAGGCATAGGATATTTCCTTCATGGGTTTGTTGATGTGTTTAGCCATAGGGTATGAGGTATCGGGTATTTGGTTTTATTGTTTATTTCATACCCTTTGTCACTAGACATACGGGAGTTAGCACACGGCAGGGCATAGGCCTTAGGATCACGGAGGATCATAGGATATCAGGATGAGCCTAGATTGTTTGTGATCATTAGGGATCAGGTTTGGTTAGTTGCGTGTGTTTCTTTAGAGTGCGCTGGGTTTCGGGAGTGCTTTGTTGTTACGGAGAGATATATCCCTTGGCTTGTCCGTGGCTAGAGAGGTAGTAGCCATCTAGACAACTGTTCCTCCTTCCTTGATCGCTCCGCTTAGAGTCTGTTGTGATCGCACTTTCGTTCCCTTCATCTTTTGTGCTTTCCATTAGTTTTATCACCAATAGTATGGTGCCTTAACAGAACTAACCGCGCACCAACGAACAGGAAAAACTCCAGCCATGGCAACAGCGCTCCCCCGCCAACCCCGCTATCATGAAAATCAAAAAAAGACATAAAATGTAAACACATAGGAGAATACATAGTAGGAATTAATATTTGATCCAGAGGAATATCTTTAGGTGGTGTTGAAAATGCGGGGTCGCAAGGGGAGTTGTGTTGCCACGGAACTTTCGTGTACGGTTAATTTTGTTAACGGACAATACGCCGACAACTTGGTTGACGAAAGGATATAGGGCGGGGGGTGATCGACAATATATTCTCTACTCTACCATTGTTAGTACCCCCGGGAACCGGGGGGGCATACTCACTTTGTTGGCTGCAACGTCCCTGAACAATGATTGCATAGTGGAGTTTGGGTCAATAGATGACTTGTAATCTTCAACAAGCGCATGCCAATATTGGGTGTCCGGTCCCGTGTTATTCATGACAGCTGGTGATTGTGATGCTGGGGTAGGTGCATTTCCCAGAGCCTAGTTAGGCGGTCGATCGTTCTGATCGCTGTGGGCGAGATCAAGCGTTCGCAGGTGGACAGTCCAAGGAAAAGTGAGACTGACCTGGGTTTTGTAGGCCAGGCTTCATGGGTGCCTGGCGGCGCCGGTAGGGTTTTGGCATATTCCATGTGGTTAGTCAATATTTTGTTAACGGGTGGCTGACATCTGCAGATATTGTAGGTGGACAGAATAACCGATCAACGAATGCTCATAATTTTCGCTGTGATGGTGTCAACCTCCTCCATACAGCCACTCCAACCCAACCAAGAAAAAAGATAATTTCAATACATGGTAGTAATTAGTGCTTAGTATACCATCCATCAGCCTTAATAAAAAACAATAGAAGGTATTATGAGGTGCCTGTTGCGTGGTAATGATTTTTGTGAGAGCCCGGAAGAGATGCGTTGCCAGGCTCACCCACGTGATCGGTTGATTTCGCCCACGCACAATATTTGAGGATGCCCGCAGATATCTGAAGACACCCGTAGATATCTGAAGATGCTGACAGATATCCGAAGATACCTGAAGATATTAATTCAATATTCAAACTTAAACCAAACAAAATACATAGCTGTTTCCCCTTATCACCTTTTTGTTGCAGCCATTTTCGTTTAAAGGAAGCATCATCTTCAACAGAGCGTTTTTAGACGTGGATTGACTGTCGACAGGAAGCGAAACGGCGTCTATGAAACGCCAAGAGTTCTTGCACGAAACACGATCGCACACTCAGGAGTAGGGAAGTTCACTTATTCAACGACAATTCTCTCAACGACAGCAAGCCAGCTAATTGCAAAAAGAGTATATACCAACCACAGGGACTTGCCATCCATCTATGAGCCACGACACATGCCCATGCTGTTCCTTCTAAGTCTCCCCTTCCCCTTACTCACTCCCGAGCTAAGAAAAGAAAGAAACAAACCTCCACCGCTCATACTCCCCGGCTCTTGCACGCTGCGCCCCTAGCGTTCCCGCTTTTCCCACCGCTTTCCCGGCGGGTGCGCGGTTGGAAAACCTTTGCGCAGTTCTGCATTTGCAATGCTTTCCCGAAAAAAAAACATAAACACATGCCCAAAGCCAGAGCGCTTTCCCAGAAGCTACCCGAACAAAAGAACTCTCATAAGAGCATGGCGAACAGCATGCCATGGTTTCCAACAAGCCTATCGCGATTGCACATTTGGCCCTTCCTTTCACATTGATAGTTTCTTCCACCAAATACACACTCAAATCAAAAATCCTAGGATCCTATCATAGTCACACCTTATCACTCGAGAGCCTGCATATATCTGCTGTTGAAAAATCTTGGTTGCAGAGGAAATGATTTACGGTGAGGATTTTACGCAGTGGACACCGCTTAGGTCGAGATGAGAATCATGATTGATTGATTGACAGCTTGGTGGAAGGAAAGACTTGAGGAAAATTGTGCACAGGAAGAAAGGTGTGTAGCGAGGAAAGGTGAGAAGGAGAGAAAAACAAATGGGGTGAAAACATTTTCAGAGCTTGCGCGTCCTTTCGCTAGTGCATATGCCCCTGCGGCCACAGAGAGCGGGCACATCCCGCACCAAGTGCGGCCATCAACTGCTATTTCCAACATCTGCTGTTGTAATATGCGATCGGAACTCGAACGAAGAAGTAATAATAGAAAGTAGTCAAGATCTCTTATTGTGACAACGCTTATCAATTGAATAATAAGACATAGCTCAGCTATATAGTACAGGGGTTGAGTTTAGCCATTACCACCGCGACCCCTCCACGAGGAGAAACAAAGACTATCAAAGAAGGGGCCTGAGAGGAACAAAAGGAACAATGAAAGAACGTACATTAGGCTTCAGCCAGTACTGAGTATGGAAAACATAAAGAGCTGAAAGAAATATTTGAGAGGAGCAAGAAACCATATACGAACATCTGCAGCCTGGCTAGGCCAGGCCAGGCAGGCCCTCAAAGCCAGACTGTGGCCGACAGTCCAGCCCAGCTTGCCACCAAAAAATCCCAGGCCAGCCGGCGGCCCTGCCTGGATCCCAAGCCCAGATAGACTGGCCGCTTGCGAGCACTTGCCAGATCTGGTGATATTTGTTTTGCTGGATGTTTATTTTGGAAGCTGAAGGGGAATTGCCATCACATTTCCGGCTGGAGGGGTCAGATGTCGGATTAGTTGACGGACTGCAAGCATGTGACTGGATTGTCAGTTTTGAGGAGAGTGGCTCGCAACGGTTTTCTGTGGAGTATGTGCTAGTGGAGGAGCGGGGGCAGGTGGGATCAGATCCTTGACAACAATGATATTGTCGTAGATGGTGATGCATCGGAGGGCTTGGGTGCAAAAAGGGTCCTGTTGTAACACCATGGTTGGCACTATTGTCGCCGAACCTGACCGATTTCACATGGGTAGTCTAAGCTATGATCTAACAAAAATGTTGGTTGAGACTATGATAGAAGTGGTCTCAAAGAGCAATATGTAGGGTGAGTAGGGGAGTCGGCAAAACTTTCTGTCGGCAAGGCTGAAGAAAAGAGGCGTGATGTGGCTCCTCCTGTGGTAACCACTGTCCAATAATTTCCGCGCTAAGGCGATATTTTGCCTTAGCATAAATAACCCAACATTTTGTCCAGCAACGTTCTACAGCGCCACATTGCCCCTCCCTCACTCCCTCATCCCTCCATACTTCTACCACGATAAAAACCATTATTCAAGCAGATGAATGGTATGATACTAGTTAGGATTATGTATTTATTTTAATTTTTAAATACCTTTTAGCTGGGATTTTGACAGTAACTTGTTGAGAAGTCAGGTATTGAGAAAGTTCCCCTGGTTGCATCACGAGGTTCGGTTATTTATGCAAACTAACAGTACTAATGCAGTCTACAGGAGTGGTCTTTGGTGAATTCCGGCGACCTGACTCCGCGTCTGCGATTACCGTAAATCGTGGGACTGTGCTCTGCAAAAAGAGGGCGCAGTATCCATACCATGCACCAGCTCCTAAAGGCCTTTCCAAAGTCGCCATTACCCAAGCTTTTAGATCACCGCAATATCCCTACCGCACATCGGGGCCACATCTAACGTGAACCCCACAGATTCTCCCACCAAGCCAGGCGAGCTCACGACCTGATACATTTATAGAATCTAGCCTAAATAACCCACACCAGTGCCGGTCTCTCCCTTTGGTTGCTCCCAGCGCCACCATTTGCTAGTATTAAAATAATACCTAGTCAGTTGGGATTAGGGTTGTACTTCGACGCTTTAGGCTTTAGGACACCACCCGATGTTATATAGAGTATGATAGAACAAGTATTTACGTAGTCTAGTCTGTGAAGGGGGGGCGGCTAGTCGCTGCTTGGAACCGAGGAAGGGAACTGCCCTGAGGGGATAGACCAGCCGCTCACGAATTTAGGACTGCCTTCAAGTTCATGCCCCATCTATTCTACCGGGTTGCTTGTCACGAGCCGTACCGTAATATACACCACAATCCGCAAATGTAAGATAAATACTAAGCTAAGTTAACGAAGAATGGAACAAGGAATGAAGAGGGAGAAAATGACGATAGGACCAGATCTAACCAGAACCCCAAAGCAAGGAACACCCGAAGAGAATCAAAATTTAGATAAATAGTGATAGCTAGAAGAAACTAGTAAAATACCCTTACAAATGCCCATTTGCGTCTAAAGATTTCCCACTGCAACCCCCTGCCAAGAAATGGCTATAGAGTAAGCATGTATCTAGCAACGGGAAGGAGGAATATGAAGGAGGAAGGTGAAAGGAGGAAGAAGAGAGGTAACAACAGAACACAGGTCCAGCGCAAATGAGGGGATTGCTTAGTGGTTGTTAGGATGATTTTTGGTTTTCTTTAGGCAGGAGAAGAGCTTCCGAGGTCGGATGGGAAAAGGTCGGGACCACCAGGGTCGATGGATTGAGGGGCGGTGAACTGTGGACTTGGAAACAGGACCTTGGGGGTTAATTAACCTCGGCTGCCCCCCGTGGGCCGACGGTACGAGCGTAGGCTGAGTATTTGAGTGAGTGATGTCGGTATTAGGATCATGAGAGCTGTACTGCATCTCCTCAAACTCGTTTAGAGGCCGAGCGGAGGGCGGGGGGGCGGGCTGGCCACTATGATTGGCTTTGTTGGAATCAAGATCATCTCGTTCTAGCAGGGTCATCGCAACTCCGTCATGTCTTTCGGGGAGGGGTAACGATAGTGGGGGTTGGTTCCGGTTATCAGGGATGGCGGAATGGAAGCCATTGCGTTCCAAAGGCGTCTCTACTACCTCGTGTTGTCCACGCCCCGTAGCCAAGGGGAGCGGCGTTCGGCCATCTTGGATGTCTGATTGGTTGAGATTGGTGCCCTTTCGTTCCGAAAGCATATTTACTATCTCCTCATGCCCCTCCAAAGCCGCCCAGGTGAGAGGTGTCATGCCAGATTCGTCCGCCCGGTCGGGGTTGACGTCCTCTCTTTCCAAAAGCATCTTTACTACTCCTTCATACCCTCTCTCAGCCGCCCGGGAGAGTGGCGTCCGGCCATATTCGGTGTCAGCACGATCGGGATTGACGTCCTTTCTCTCTAAAAGCACCTTTACTATCTCTTCCTGCCCTTTCCAAGCCGCCCAAGCAAGTGGTGTTTTGCCAAATCTGTCTGCCCGGTCGGGGTTGACGTCCTCTCGTTCCAAAAGAATTTTTATTACACTCTCATGTCCTCCCATTGCAGCCCGCGAGAGTGGCGTCCGCTGATATTCGGTGTCTGCGCGATCGGGATTGACATCCTTTACCTCTAAAAGCGCCATTACTATCTCCTCCTGCCCTTTCCAAGCCGCCCAAGCAAGTGGTGTTTTGCCAAATCTGTCTGCCCGGTCGGGATCGACCTCCTCTCGTTCCAAAAGCATCTTTACTACCCCCTGGTGCCCTCCCTCAACCGCCCACGAGAGTGGCGTTCGGCCATATTCGGTGGCTGCATGATCGGGATTGACCTCCTTTCGCTCTAAAAGCACCTTTACTATCTCCTCGTTCCCCTGCCAAGCCGCCCAACCCAGTGGTGTCTTGCCAAATCTGTCCGCCCAGCCGGGATTGACGTCCTCCCGTTCCAAAAGCATTTTTACTATCCCCCAATGTCCTCCCAATGCCGCCCGCAAGAGTGGAGTCCGGCAATATTGGGTGTCTGCATGATCGGGATTGACGTCCTTTCGCTCTAAAAGCACCTTTACTATCTCCTCGTTCCCCTGCCAAGCTGCCCAACCCAGTGGTGTCTTGCCAAATCTGTCCGCCCAGCCGAGATTGACGTCCTCTCGTTCCAAAAGCATTTTTACTATCCCCCAATGTCCTCCTAATGCCGCCCGCAAAAGTAGTGTCCGGCAATATTCGGTGTCTGCATGATCGGGATTGACATCGTTTCGCTCCAAAAGCACCTTTACTATCTCCTTATGCCCCTCCCAAGCCGCCCAACCGAGTGGTATCTTGCCAGATCTGTCTGCCCAGCCGGGGTTCACGTCCTCTCGCGCCAAAAGCATCTTTACTACCCCCTCGTGCCCTCCCTCAGCCGCCCACGAGAGTGGCGTTCGGCCATATTCGGTGTCTGCATGATCGGGATTGACCTCCTTTCGCTCTAAAAGCACCTTTATTATCTCCTCATGCCCCTCCAACGCCGCCCAACCCAGTGGTGTCTTGCCAAATCTGTCCGCCCAGCCGGGATTGACGTCCTCTCGTTCCAAAAGCATTTTTACTATCCCCCAATGTCCTCCCAATGCCGCCCGCAAGAGTGGAGTCCGGCAATATTCGGTGTCTGCATGATCGGGATTGACGTCCTTTCGCTCCAAAAGCGCCTTTACTATCTCCTCCTGCCCCTCCCAACCCGCCCGACCCAGTAGCGTCTCCCTAAATTTATCTACTTTGTTGGGATTCACGTCCTCACGTTCCAAAAGCATCTTTACTACCCCCTCATGCCCTCCCTCGGCCGCCCGCGAGAGTGGCGTCCGGCCATATTTGGTGTCTGCGTGATCGGGATTGACGTCCTTTCGCTTTAAAAGCACCTTTACTATCTCCTCATGCCCCCCCCAAGCCGCCCAACCGAGTGGTGTCTGACCACATTTGTCTGCCCGGTCGGGGTTGACCTCCTCTCGTTCTAAAAGCATCTTTACTACCCCCTCGTGCCCTCCCTCAGCCGCCCACGAGAGTGGCGTCCGGCCATATTCGGTGTCTGCATGATCGGGATCAACGTCCTTTCGCTCTAAAATCACCTTTACTATCTCCTCCTGCCCATTCCAAGCCGCGCGACCTAGTAGCGTCCCCCCAAATTTGTCTGCTTGGTTGGGATTCACGTCCTTACGTTCCAAAAGCATTTTTACTATCCCCTTTTGCCCTCTCTCGACCGCCCGCGAGAGTACCGTTCGGCCATCTTTGATGCCTGCCCGGTCGGGGTTGACGTCCTCTCGTTCCAAAAGCATCTTTACTACTCCCGCATGCCAGCTGTCCGCCGCCCGTGAGAGTGGCGTCCAGCCATATTCCGTGTCTACATGATCTGGATTGACGTCCTCTTGTTCTAAAAGCATTTTTACTGTTCCCGAATGTCCCTCCGAAGCCGCCCAACCGATTGGCGTCTTGCCACATTTGTCTGCCCGGTCGGGGTTGACGTCGTCTCGTTCCAGAAGCACCTTTACTACTCCTTCATGCCCTCCCTCAGCCGCTCGCGATAGTGGCGTCCGGCCGTATTCGGTGTCTGCGTGATCGGGATTGACGTCCTTTCGCTCTAGAATCACCTTTGCTATCCCCTCATGCCCCTTCCAAGCCGCCCAACCAAGTGGCGTCTCCCCTAGCCTGTCTACTTGGTTGGGATTCACATCCTCACGTTCCAAAAGCATTTTCACTATCCCCTTGTGACCTCCCTTGCTCGCCCACCAGAGCGGCGTTCGGCCACATTCGGTATCTGTATGGTTGGGATTGACGTCCATTCGTTTCAATAGCACCTCTGTGACCTCCTTCCCCCCTCTTCGGGCTGCCCAGGTGAGAGCCGTGTTCCCCATGAAGTCGGCTGCATTAACGTCCCATTTCTTCATCTCCAATAAAGGAGTAAGAATCTCTGCGATTCCGAGAAATGCTACTCCGTGCAGTCCTATAAATCCACTGGGCCCACTTCTCACCAGCTTTGAGAATGCGCCCTGGGGTATATCTCGACCACTGTTCAATAACAGTAGTTGAGCAGATATATGTTCATCAAATCTGTCGAGAAGCCTTAGTGCCAGTATTTCGACGTTTTGCGTCATCCCCCTTCTCGTGTGCTCCCCCCAGTAAATAGAAGCATATTCTAAAAAAGGCATCGCTGAGGGGGCCGAGAGAAGAGTTGGTGAAAGGGCCCTGACAGATCCAAAATTAAGATACGTCAAGCAAATCTCCGCAATTGTTGAATGAGGACTATAGAATATGGTAGGATCACTTGCGAGATGTTCCTTCAGAGTGAAGTGCACTAGTCGGACTGTGGATGAAAAGTTCTCGACTGTGACGAGGCCGACACAAGATGATACCAGTGTCCGTAGCGCAGGAATGTTTTCAAGATCCAGATCTGTAGATCCCATCCCCACTCCCAAGGCATGACAGAGCTCCGAGGCTCGTAACGGTCGTTGCGAATAGACCACCCACATTAGGACTTTCAGCCCGAGAACCGATTTATTTCCCTTCTGGGCATTCAACCGCGCTAGGGATGCCGTGTAGGCATGGCTCAGCCCATTGCCTCGCGTTATCTCTTCCAGTTTCTCCCTTCTCCGACGAATCGTTATCTCTCCTAGAATAGCCTCAATGTTTAGCGAAACAAGAAGGAATCTGTGCATCTATTTGTAAGTATATATCGCTGATAAGTTAGAGGGGAAACGCCAAATGTTCCTACGCACATATCAGACATCTTTTCCAAAATAATTCTCACAATATCCGCCCTCAGGTCATTGTTCATCGCCTCTGGCTCACCATCCCTGTCTAACCTCATCTCCAGATAATTCCTGATATCACGCGAGTTAGGGCTGATGGGTATCACAACCGCATTAGTGAAATATTTTTGAATGACTTCCTTGACGTGTGGCCTCCCAGTGAGGAATATTCTTGTCATAGGGGACTCCGGAACGATATCTCTTAGCGACTCAAGAAGCTCGGGAAGATCCTTCGGCAGGAATTCGTCGAGGGCATCGACGCAGATGAACACTTGGGGTAGCGAAGCAATCGCGATCTTCAATATTCGCACCAAATCCGTAAGCAGCAGCCTTCGTCCACCAACCTCCTTCTTTCCGTCTTGAAATGCCTGGCGTACATCTTGCGGGATGTCCCCCCTGCCAACTAGCTGCTTCAAAATCGCCCCCATCATGTTAGTAGTTGTCTGTTCTTTCTGCGCGAGGAAGTCGCAGTACAAGCATGCGACAGCGATATCTTTCCTTCTCGCCTGGTCGCACAGCCTGTCAACCACTAGGGAACTAGTATTTCCAGCCGTCAGTGATATCCGCCCCCTTCCGGGAATCCCGCCACTTACCTCAGATATGTCTTGCCCACTCCGGGATTCCCCGAGCAAAAAAGGACAGCCTTATCAACTCCACCCTCACTATTCCTCCACTCCCTAAACTCGCTTGTTTCCAAAAGCCAATCCCCGACACCGTCTAATCGGCCGGTGCGCACGCCATGATGTCTATCGCCCGGCTCCAGTGGCGAGAGCCAGCGCATTATCTGTGCATCTTCGTCCGATTTATTGACGGTATTGTTGAAACTATCTTTTATGTTGCCGCAGTATGAATTTCCGTCGCCGGATATGACTGTGTGTGTGTTTGTAATTTGGGCCATGATGCTCGGTCTAAGATTCGGGCTGCGTGTCGAATCTGTAGAAAAAAATAGTGACAATAGGAGAGTTTGCAAAATTTCCTGTAGGCAAAGTTGATGAGATGCGGGGTTACTCCAGGTGAGAGTTCAGCTAAGCGGCACCCTCAGTGAGGCTTGACAAAGATTTGTTGGCAGTTTGGTTTGATGCATACCGAAATTTGGTGTCAAGCGTGCCAAGCCTGGCCGAGGGTGCTTCCTCGCTGGACTCTCCCTGTCTCACTACTGTATTTTGTGACAACTACCACCCAATCATTCTGATGCCAAGGATATAGGAATGCATTGTGAAGTACCTTGATTCGACTCCGTCTCACAGACTACTGTTCTGTGCGGTGGAAGTACTGTACCGATAGGGCACAGCATTCTATGAATGACACTCAAAGGAAGTGTTTGTGATATGAAACTCGCCCTTCCATATTTCATAGCCTACGAGTCTGAATCATAACAATAGGATCAACATTGCCAAGCTCCTCACCCGTATCTATGAAACTAGGGTAGGCATATGAGACATTTTAAAGGAGAGATTCTCTTAAATGATCACGCTGGTGAACTTCACATCGCTACGAATCAAGTATGATATTCTCTTGCATATTTGGTATGATACAGGCCATGTCTTATCTGGGGAGATAACGTGATGAAAGCCTCGCTTACAACTACCCGTAGCCAACGGGACTCTTCCTAGTTGAGCCGCACACTCTATGATGAAATTTATTTGCGGGAGGGGCGTTTTTCATCATCATTTGAAAAGATTATAAATTTGGTAAAAATCAGAATTCAGGATCCCAAATCAGGCCCCCCGCGAAAGGGAAAAGCCGCAACTTTTTCAACTACTTCCTTACCACTTTGTTCCTCCAGAGTGCTGAGTCTGCTACCCAGGTACGATATTGAAACACTTAGGATTCCCCTGCATGATGGGAGCGAGAACAGCGCAGCGACGACAGGGCGCTAAAATTACCAGGGCGCGATTCTATCATATGTTACAGTCGAAAGCCCGGCAGCTACGGTCTTGCCTCAGCCCGTCTCTTCACGCAACCATTTCCAGACCCCCGCCGATGCATCCCATGCGCCCAAAACCCTAGCAGGGAGCATTGCTCTCAGTACTCGAGTACATCACCCCCGCAAACCGCGGTTGTGTAAACCGCAGTCGAACCAGGGTGCGAGCATAAGTCTGGCGAAGTTTAATTCATTGGTAGAGATTACTATGTGTGTAACCGCTTTTTTGTTTTATTTCTCCAACTACTCGGCCAACCAACGATAATTTCTAGTTAGAGAAAGAGATTTTATGTCGACTCTCATCTAGTAGCCAGACGGAATCCCGTGCTTCAAGTAGCCGAGAGGCAAACGGGCCCACCAGGGGGGTTAGAAAGATTTATCCTTAATACCCCGTATTTTGTTATGAGATGGAGATAGAGAAAAGTGGAGCGTGGTAGATGAAGAAGGACGAAGGATCTGTGGAGGAAACGAGTATATTCTTTGATCGGATGCGTTCTTTGTTACTTTCTATCTACACCGGAACTGAGGGCTTATATAGACAATACATGAGGGCTTCCGATCTTCTCCTCTCCCGGAGAACCTTCCAGACTTGCGCAGACACCGGGAAGTTTCGGTCTCCCTTCCGCTAAATACTCCGATTCATCCTTCGCATTAACCTCCGATGGGCTCCGGCCTTATATGCGCATCCATACCTATTCATTCCTCCTCTTAATTGAAAACAACTGACAAATGAGACTAATAATAACAGACTAACAAGATAGGGAAGGAACACAGGAAGCCTCTCCGTATGTGGAGAAATTGCCGGTAATTCTTTCAACACTCCCCTTCACCGGGGATTCTCTCCAGTCCTGCTTGTGCCAGTGTTTCCTTTCCCGGCAAGTTCAGTTTCAGAAACTTGCCACTCCTGTCATTGGATGACAGGCCTAATCCTGGGGCGACAGTGTGTTTGTTGAATTGGGGATGAGCGAGAGCCTTTGTAAAAACATCAGCGGTCATCTCGTGCGTGGGACAGTAGAAGAGTTTGATGGTGTTGGATTCGACATGTTGTCGAATGAAGTGAAATTGGATATCCACTTGCTTTGTGCGTGCATGATATTTAGGGTTTCTGGTAAGTGCGATTGCCCCCTGATTGTCACACTGTATCTGTTGGATCTCTCCCCTATGTTTTAATGCTCCAAGATCCTTCAGAAGTTCCTTGTAACAGGTTTATTCCTGTCTAACGGAAATACAATAGGACCGGCGATAGACCTGCTAGCGCTGGTGCTAAGGGAGGCTTCAAGGGACCGGTAGCTAGAAGGATAATAGTTGAAGCACAAATTGGACTCAGGGACTCAGGGATTGCCGTTCAACCAAGTGTATTCTTAGACTGAAGGTCTGTCGAAGTCTGCTGTCTCCTGCTAGCCAGGAGACTGGTTTAAATATAAAACCCAAGAGCGGTAGCCTTCCTGCAATCACGATCATTACCAGTAGCTGCGCACATACTGGAATCCTGTAATCCTGCAAGACCAAAGAAACGAACATAGCTCAGCCTCCACCAGTGCTACATGACCATTCCATACCCGGAATCCTAAATATAAACTTCCGGCAAAACAAACTAAACATAGCAATACGATAGGATAGCCTATCTGAGTCAGAGACAGTGGCGGAGCAGAAATCAAATCAAATAAACCAAATATAAATCAACTAAACATAGGAAATCCTGCACTGCCCGCTCCTGTATACCGTTACTGGAACATGTACACATGTTACAGTAGCTGATAGGAAAACTGAGATGTGTTCGATATTCGATGTATATGACAAGTATGTTCCCAAAGGAGTGTGTTGACCATGAGAAGTTATCGTACAGAGAAAGGAACGCACCTCAGACTAGATACAGTTTGTGGTGGCCCGCACAGTGGGCTCCTACCACACAACACCAGTCACCACCGCCCGGTCTGGTCAATAGCCCTGCTCACACCTACAAGTGTGCCCTAACCTAACATACCACGATGGGGTTACTCCATCAAGTAGTCTCGTCGCCAGTATGAGGAGCTGTTCATCACGTTACAACTACCGGTATTTGTTGAGCCGCAAGGGCGCGATCACAATTCCATCGCAGATGATCCTCTTCCTTCCTTTTGATTTATTTTTTCCGTCAAACCCTTGGATTCGCTCAGAGGTTACTGTACCGGGAAATTCCGGTTTGCACCCTGAGGTATAGCTTAGGAGGCTACATGGAGGTTTGAACTACCCCTTACAAACCGATAAACAATAGCAGACAATATCAAATCACCACTCCTAACTAATCCTAGTCCAAGATGACTTTCCAATAACTAGATATATATATCCACCGTAGACTAAATACATACAAATTTCCGGAAGGCATTCCTAATAATAACAAATAGCTGTTGGATTGCCTATAGGGAATTGGAGTAGAAGGCTGTTCGAATATGCATGTATGATATGCCGATATGCGGCCAGGAGAGATACAGTTATAGGGCATGCGGCTTTTTGATTTCCGCCGGTCAGGCATTCTCCCATTTGTTGTTGTTCTCACATCCCATGCGGCTCGGCATCGGATGTTTCTTCCATGGTTTTGTTGATGTTTCTAGCCATAGGATATGAGGTATGGGGTATTTGGTTTCATTGCTTCTTTCATCCCTATGTCACTAGGCCTACGGGAGTTCGTATATCGGTAGGGTAAAGTCCTTAGGATCATGGAGGATCATGGAGGATCATGGGATATTAGGATGGGTCTAGATTGTTTGTGATCATTAAGGATCAGATTTCGTTAGCTGGGTGTGCTTCATTAGAGTATCATACATTGAGTTTCGGGAGTGTTTTGTTATTGTTAATTAGACGGAAATATATCTCCTGACCTGTTAGCTAGAGAGTTAGCAACCATCGAGTCCACGGTTCCCCCATCCCTGACCGCTCCGCCCAGAGTCTATTGTGCTCGCACTTTGGTTTGCTTCATCTTTTTTGCTCTCTCTTAGACTTAATCAAAAGCACACAATTTTCTCTAGTTGAAACAGTAATCATCCCACTTCACGCCGACGGCCGGTACTGCTGCCGGTCATACGATGTCCCCTGCCCTGGCGCCGGAGTCCCACTGAGCGGGGAAACCGGCGTTGCGCTAACAGGGTACCGCGGCCTGACGGTTGGAGCGCCCCCACCCGTAGGGTAAGGTGGTGCTCCGCCAGAACTAATCACGGAGACGCTCGCGCCCCCAGCAGAATACAACCCCCCCAATCCCTCCGCTTCATTCTCGGAACTGTCCCGTTCGGCTTGCGCTTCTGCGAGCCTCTTCTTCAGCTATTCCATCTCTCCGTCCTTCTCCACTCGGCGTTTGCGTGCGGATTCCTCCTCGGATTGTGTGCCCAGCAGCTTCGTCTTTATCCAGTCCAGCTCTTTTGGCGTGCTCACCAACTTCACTTATGTTTTGCGGGTTTCCAATTGTGTCTCAGTGCACTCTTGCTGAAAGTAGGCTAGCTCTTTCTCGGCGTCTTCTATGTCCGGGGCCTCCTCCATCTCTGCGGCGCGGCCGGCCGTGGAGTGGAGGGATCTCTCGAGAAGACCTGCATAGCGCTTGACCACCCACTTGTTTGGGGCTACCGGGAATGCTGAGCGGGGATTGAGGTAGCTGGTACCGGTCGCTGTGCAGCTGAATGGATTACCATGCGGAGGAAGGCCGTCAGACGTTGGTATTCTTCATCTGGATTCGGTAAAAGTTTTATGGGCATCCAATGTTCAAAGCCGTCGATTGCGAATGCCGGTTGCGGGGGTCGGCGTTTCCATCGCCGATGGGATGTGGTACCGGTATCAGAAGGTATTGACAATTTAGCTTGTTGTAGAGGTCGGTAAGGATGCTGGGATGGGTTCGTGCTTTCGAAAAAAATTCTACGAGCGTCAGTTTTGCGCAATTCAGAGCCAGAGCCAAAACATACTTGTTCGGCGATCACTATAAGTTAACAGTGTCGCATAGTACATCGACATCTTGGTTGGAGAAAGGATACAGGGTGGTGGATGACCGACAATAAACTCTTTGCTCTGCGATTATTAGCACACTCCCGAAAACCGAGGGAATATACTCACTATACATCCTGCAACACGCCGGAACAAGGATCGCACAGAAGTGCTTGGGCCCATGGGTAACTTGAGACCTTCAACAAGTGCATGCCAATACTGAGCATCTGGTTCGGCTATATTCATGGGAGCTGGTGGTCCTGAGGCTAGTGCAGGCGCAATTCCCTAAGGCGTCTTGTTCGATGGGTGACCGTTCTGAGCATTGTGCGTGGTATTCGGCGGGGCTTGTGTCGCTGGGTATTGATTTGAAGCTGAAGGGGAATTGTGATCATATTTTTGGCTGGAGGGGTCGGCGTCGGATTAGTTGATGGGCAAGCATGGCACTAGATTGTAGGTTTTTAGGGGAGTGGTCCCTAAGTGTTTTTTGTCGCCTATGCGTCAACGGAGGAGCCGGGGAATCGCTGGGGGGTGAGATTAGATCCTTGGCAACAATGGTATGATCCTAGATGGAGATGCACGGGTGGAGGGCTCGGATCCATGAACGGACCTCTTGTCACTCCCTATGAATTGCCATAGCTGGCACGCCGAACCTAACCGACTGCCCATTTGTGGTCTAGGCTATGATCTAACAAAAAGGTTAATTCAGAGTAGAAATGGCTCAAAGAGCAATATGTAGGGTTAGTAGGGGAGTCTACAAAACTTTCTGCCGGCAAAGCTGAAGAAAAGCTGGGTGATGTGGTTCCTACCGTGGCAACCGCTGTCCAATCATTTCCACACTGAGGAGATGTTGTACTGTACCTTAGCATACACGGGCGCAAATGAAAGATCCGGAAGAAGTGACAAACAAAATGAATGGTTCCAACATAGATATCAAGGTCTCTTTCCAGATCTTTAATTTGCGCCAGCGTGAATAACCGGACGTTTGGCCCGGCGGCGTTCCGCAGCGCCGCATCGCAAATCCTTCCCCCTCACTCCCGAACCCCGCCATCCTTTACCATTGTAAAAAAATATTCTTCAGGCACATAAATCGCATGATACTAATTAGGATTACGTATTACGTATGTATTTTATTTTTAGTTGAGGTTTTGGCAGCCACTTGTTGAGGAGCCGGTTACTGTATTGGGAGAGTGCCCCTCGTTGCGTTGCGATGTTCGATTATTTATGAATAAGAACAATACTAGCTCAGTTTACTCAATCGTCCTTGATGAATTCCGGGGGCCTGACTCCGCATCGGTGACTGCCGCAAACAGCCGGAACAATACCTGTACTATACAGTAGCTCCTAAATGCCTTTCCAAGGCTGCCATATTATTCAAATTATTACATCATTGTAATACCTCTATATTGTATCAGGGCTAGCCTAATGTCAACCCCACAGCTACCCCCACCAAGGCAAGCAGGCTCATGACCTGATGCATCTATAGGATCTAGTTTGAATAGCCCACACCAATACCCAGCGCTTTGATTGCTCCTAGCGGGACTATTTGCCTGTATTAAAAATGATATGATACCTAGTCAGTTGGAGTTAAGGTTGTACTTCAACCATTTGGGACACCCCCTGACATTATATATGATAGCATAAAAATTATCGGAGTACGGCAGTCTATAAAGGGGACGGCAGGTGACAGCTTAGCGCCAGTGAACCCGGAGGAGATAAACCAGCGGCTCACGAATTTAGGACGGGCCCCAAATTCACCATCCATTCTACCAAATTGCTTATCACAAGTCGTATCTTAATATACATCACAATCCCCAAATGTCAAATGTAAGAAAAATACTAAGTTAACAAAGAATGGGGCATCAGGAATGAAGAGGGAGAATATGACGATAGGACAAGGCCTAACCAGAACTCCAAGGCACGGAACACGCGAGCAGAATCAAAATTTAGATGAATAGTTATCGCCAGAAGAAACTGGTAAAATGCCCTTGCAAATGCCTAATTACATCTAAAACTTTCCCACAGCAACCCCCCGCCTTGCAAGTGCCTAAGTTATAGAATATGAATGCATCGGGTAACTTAGCGAGAGAGGAGGGATATGGAGGAGAAAGGTGAAAAGACAACGAGAGGCGATGACAGAACACAGGTCATTGGCTAGTCGTTGTTAGGGCGAGTCGTAGTTTTTTTCTCGGGGGGTGGGAAAGCTTTCGTGGCTGGATGGAAAAAAGCAGGGACCACCAGGATCGGCGGGTTGAGGGGCGGGGAGCTGTGGAATCTGAAACAGAGCCCTGGAGGTTGGGTAACCTCAGCTGCTCACCGTGGGACCCCGGGATGAGCCTAGGTTGAGTATTAAAGTTTGCGGTATTGGTATTAGGATCATGAGAACTGAACTGCATCTCCACAAGCTCATCTGCAGGCCGAGCTGAGGGCAAGAGAGAGGCCTGGCCATCATTACCGGCTTCTTGGGAATTAATATCACCCAGTCCTAGCAGGATCCTCGCGACTCCAGCATGTCCTTCAGGGAGAGCTAACGATAGTGGTGTTTGGTTCTCGTTTTCCCGGATGGAAGGGCGGATATCACTCTGTCGCAAAAGCACCTAGACTACCTCGTCATGCCCACGGTCCGCAGCCGGGGGGAGCGGTGTTCGGCCATTTTGGATGTCTGATTTGTTGGGATTGACGTCCTTTGGTTGCGAAAGCATCTTTACTATCTCCTCATGCCCCTCCGAAGCCGCCCAACCGAGCGGAGTCTTGCCAGATCTGTCTTTCCGGTTGGGATTGACGTCCCCCTGCCCCAAAAGAATCTTCACTACCCCCCTATTCCCTCTCCCAGCGGCCCACGAGAGTGGTGTCCGGCCACATTCAGTGTCTGCATGATCGGGATCGACGTCCTCATGTTCCAAAAGCACCTTTACTATCTCCTCATGCCCCCAGGAAGCCGCCCAACCAAGTGGTGTCTGGCCAGATTTGTCTTCCCGGTCGGGATTCACGTCCTCTCGTTTCAAAAGAATCTTTACTACCCCCCTATTCCCCTTCCTAGCGGCCCACGAGAGTGGAGTCTGGCCATGTTTGGTGCCCACGCGATCGGGATCGACGTCCTCACGTTCCAAAAGCGCCCTTACTATCTCATCGTGCCCATTCAAAGCCGCCAAACAGAGTGGTGTCTTGCCAGATTTGTTTTCCCAGTTGGGATTGACGTCCTCCCGTTCCAAAAGTATCTTTACTAACCCCTTATTCCCTTTCCCGGCCGCCCACGAGAGTAGAGTCTGGCCATATTTATCTGCTCGATTGGGATCAATATCCTCACGTTCCAAAAGCGCCCTTACTATCTCATCGTGCCCCTTCAAAGCCGCCAACAAGAGTGGTGTCTTGCCAGATTTGCCTTCCCAGTTGGGATTGACGTCCTCTCGTTCCAAAAGTATCTTTACTATCCCCTCGTGCCCCCTCTCGATCGCCCACGCGAGTGGGGTCCGGCCATCCTCTGTATCTGCCTGGTTGGGATTGACGTCCATTCGTTTCAATAGCACCTTTATGACCTCGTCTCGCCCTGTTCGGGCTGACCGCGTGAGAGCTGTGTTCCCCGTGAAGTCGACTGCATTAACGTCCCACTTCTTCGTATCCATTAAAGAAGTAACAATCTGAGCGATTCCGAGAAATGCTGCTCCGTGCAGTCCTGTAAATCCCGTGGGTCCCCTTGTCATCTGCTCTGAGAACACCCCCCAGCCCATATCTCGATTACTATTCAATAACAGTAGTTGAGCAGATATATGCTCATCAAATCTGTCGAGAAGCCTGAGAGCCAGTATTTTGACGTTTTCCGTTATCCCCCTTCTTGTGTGCTCCCCCCAGTAAAAAGAAGCGTATTCTAAAAGAGGCATCGTTGAGCGGACCGAGCGAGGAATTGGCGGAAGATCCCTGACAGATTCAAAATTGAGATATGTCAAGCAAACTTCCGCAATTGTTGAGTGGGGACTATGGAATAGGGTAGGATCACGCAAGAGATGCTCCTGCAAAGTGAAGTGCACTAGCCGGAATGTGGACGAAGACGCCTCGACTGTGACAAGACCGACACAAGATGATACCAGTGTTCGTAACGTGGGAATGTTCTCATGATCCAAATCTGTAGATCCCATCCCGACTCCCAAGGCATGACAGAGCTCCTCGACTCGTAAGGGCCTCTCCGAATAGACCGCCCACATTAGGACCTTCAGCCCAAGTACTGACTTGTTTCCCTTCTGCGCCTTCAGCCGGGTAAGGGTTGCCATATAGGCGTCGCTCAGCCCACCGCCTCGCGCCATCTCTTCCAGTTTCTCCCTTCTCCGACGAATTGTCATCTCTCCTAGAATAGCATCAATGTTTAGCGAAACAAGGAGGAATCTGTACAGTCGTTTGTAAGTACATATCGCTGATAGAGGAGAAACGCTAAATGTTCCCACTATACGCACATATCAGACATCTTTTCCAAAATAATTCTCACAATATCTGTCCTCAGGCCATTGTTCATCACCTCCGGCTCATTATCCCTCTCTATCCTCATCTCGAGAAAATTCCTGACATCGCCCCGGTTAGGGCTGATGGGTATCACAACCACCTTGGTGAAATATTTTTGAATGACTTCTTTGACCTGGGGCCTCGCGGTGAGGAATATTCTCGTCCTAGGGGACTCCAGAACGACATCTCTTAGCGACTCAAGAAGCTCGGGAAGATCCTTCGGCAGGAATTCGTCGAGAGCATCGACGCAGATGAACACTTGGGGTAGCGAAGCAATCGCGATCTTCAACATTCGCACCAAATCCGTAAGCAGCAGCCTTCGGCCACCAACCTCCCTTTTCCCGTCCCGAAATTCCTGGCGTAAATCTCGCGGGATTCCCCCCCTGCCAACTAGCTGTTTCAAAATCGCCCCAATCGTATTGGTAGTTGTCTGTTCGTTCTGCGAGAGGAAGTCGCAGTACAAGCACGCGACGACAATATCTTCCTTTCTTGACTGATCGCACAGCTTGTCAACCACCAGGGAACTAGCATTTCTAGCCGTCAGTGATATTCACCTCCTTCAAAGAATCTCGCCATTTACCTCAGATATGTCTTGCCCACCCCTGGATTCCCGGAGCAAACAGGACAGCCTTATCAGCTCCTCCTTCACCCCCCACCATTCCCGAAACTCGCTTTCTTCCAAAAACCAATCCCCGATCCCACCGAATCGGTCGGCGCGCACGCCATGATGTCTATCACCTGGCTCTAGCGGAGAGAGCCAATGCATGATCTTTGCATCTTCCTCGGAATTATATATGGTGGTGCTGAAACTATTGTTTATGTTTCCGTAGGCGGTATTGTCGTCGCCGAATGTGAATGTCTTTGCGCTTGTAGTCTGGGCCATAATGCTCGGTCTAAAATCTCTGTTGCGCGTAGAAATGGTAGAGAAATATTGAAGGTTAATGGGGAAGTTTACAAAACCTTCTTGTGGGCAAAGTGGAAGAATAGAGGGGTTATCTAGTTTCTTCCGCCGCAACAACCCCCCAATCATTCTCACGCCAAGGTAATACAAAAATATTGGAGGCTTTCATGAATTGCCGAGACTATGATAACTCCGCCTCACTCGAGCTGAGATTCCTGTCACCGCAGCCGATACAGTCACTCGACCAAAGTATTTGTAATATGAAACCCGTTCCCCATACCTGTAGTTCATGGCTCCCGAGCGCGCATAAGAATAAAATAAACATCATTAAGTCCACCACCCTAATCTACAAAACTGCGGTAGGCTGATGAGACATATCAAGGGAGATATTCCCTCACCGCTCGCACTCGTGAACTACACATCACTGCGAATCAGGTATTCTTTTGCATATTTGGTAGCATGTCTCTTCCCTTCGCCAGATAATGTGTAGACAACCTCGCTAATATTGTTGGCTCGGGGAGGCTCTCCGTGGCGAGCTGAGCACCAAGTACCGGTACTGTAATGTCCCCGTGGATCGAATTTATTCAGTAATTCTCTTTATCATCGTTCACAACTAAAAAAATTTAAGATTCTAAACTGGGCTCTCTAATAGAACTAAAAACTCACAGCCTGACAGGAAAAATATTTGGCTATTTCCCTCATCACTTTTTGTTCTTCTTCCTCGCCGCTGAGACTGAGGTGATATTGAAACTTTTGGACAGCGCCTGCATAGTAGAAGCAAGAACAGCGCATCGACGACAACGCGCCAGAATTTACAAGGGCGCGATTCTACTCGTACACTCGCGAGCGAGACAGCTACAGCCTCACCTTAACCTGTCTCTTCGCCTATTCTAGCAACTCTTTCTAGACCCCCTGATACCATGCGCCCGAAACTCCAGCAGGGAGCATTGCTGCCACAACATTATCCCGATGAACTGCTGTTGTGTAAACTACCTTCCTAGGCCTGGCCTGTCTGCAGTATATCAAAGGTTGATAGGAGCCAAGCATGCCTGCGCTGTACTCGAGTACCGTAAGAACTCGAATAATTGGACCTGGCGCTAAGACGTCCGAAATTCCCTCTCTTGGATAGGGGGTCGAGCGCACAGCGAAAACTGACCCCCTCAACCCGAGCTTAAGACAAAATAAAAATAAAAAAGAGCCAGACCTTACCAGCAAAGGCAACTCCAACGTCCTAGCGTGAGGTCCAATTATTCGAGTTCTTACGGTACTCGAGTAGTTATCAGTTGCGTAGAACACATCCAACAGTAGACACCGCTCGCACCCCCACGAGTATCATTGTTACCGATAACATCGGGGGCTCAGCCGTAGATAATAATATTCGTAAGATGATCTCCTTAGCAATACACCTAGCTCCATCATATGCTGATAGCCATTTCTCAGGCATCGAGGGATGCTATACCTAGAGGAGTCAGTAAAGATCAAAGAACTATTTCTGCTGGCCCTATACTCGTAATTTTCTGACCCGTTTGTGAACACGACTGCTATTGCATACTGCCCCCAGACAAAATTCACCACGCATCCCAAGCAACTGGAAAAACTTTGGCCATGCCAGCGCCGTTCCCCCACCAACCCCACTGTCATGAAACCCCCCCAAAAAAAATACAATTACAAACGTAAATACGTAGTGGAATGCATAGCAGAAATTGATCTAGAGAAATCTCTTCAGGTCGTGTTGGAAGTGGGCAGGGGGGCTACCTTGCCATAGATCGTTATTGCGCGGTTAATTTTGTCCGCTGACCATGCAACCAAAATCCTGCCTCTCTAGCCGATATCTTGCCCACATGCAATAGCAGCTGTGCTCGCAAACGTCGGAAAATTACGAGTACAATTCTCTATCATAGAAGCAAGGGTGATTTTTTTCCCGGTTTCTAAATAATCCCCCCAGGTCTGTCGGGGATTGCATCCGAGAAAGGCGGAGGGGAAAGGCAAGGTAGTGGGGCTTATCCGACAAAAGAAAGATCCAATTATCCCCACATTCCCTTTTCACCCATCGACCCGACCCGCCTTAGACTGTCCTACTTATAAGAATTAGTAGCATCAATATATATCAATACGACTCGCCACTTCCTAGGCCCCGATCTCCCAGGCAGTCCGGCAGATATCCGGACATATTCGTACGTTCCGTGAGATGAAAGCAATATCATGCTCCCAACAGTATTAGAGCAAAATCCCGAGTGAGAATGCGATCGCCACGGCACCTCCATACTTCCCGTTCTCGTAATCTCAAAGAGTTTTTAAAAAGGACTACATACCGCTAAAACTGTCCTCGAGACTGCCGGCGGCGAGATTAACTTGAGCCCTGAGCCAACGGGCGCAACCACAATTCCCCCACAACACTTGACCGTCGGTCGCCATACCCACATCCCTTCATTTTCGCTCTACCACGAACAACGCGGCAAGGGGGGAGGAAACTTGTATTCTCAGCAGACCAAACTAATAGGCATCATAGTCGTAGTTATAATTGCAGTCGCAATTCTGGTTATCATGATGATTGAATTTTGCTGGGGGTCGTTGTTGCTTCTCGTCGGCTCGGGACTCTACCTAACCTAGTCTGGTCGCCAGTGTGAAGAGTTGTTCATCACGTGACAACAAAGGGTATCTTTGTGAGCCGCAGAGGAGAGATCCCAATTCCAGCGCAGGTAATCTTCTTCTTTGCTTTTTATTTATTTCTTCCGTCAAACTCTTGGATTCGCTCGGAAGATAGGGGAATTCCAGTAAGCACTCTAAAGTATAGCCCAAGAGGGTGGAGGGAACTTCAAACTACCGCCTACAAGCCGATAAATAATAGCAGGCACTATCAAATCACCACTCCCAACTAATCCTAGTCCAAGATAACTTTCCAATAACTAGATATATATAACTACCGCAGACTCAATACGTACAAACTCCCGGGGGGCATTCCCAATAAAGCCAAAGGCACAGAATTTTCTCTCGTTGAACAGTAATCATCCCCCATTTCACGTCGACGGCCGATACTGCTGCCGGTAATACGGAGCCCCCTGCCCTGGTGCCGGAGTCCCAGAGAGCGGGGAAACCGGCGTTGTGCTAACAGGGTACGGCGGCCTGACGTTCGGCGCGCCCCCACCCGTAGGGTATGGTGGCGCCCCAGCAGAACTAACCGAGGAGACACTCCCGCTCCTGGCAGAATTCAACCTCCTCAATCCCTCCACTTCATTCTTGGAACTTTCCAGCTCGGCTTGCGTCTCTTCTAGCCGCTTCTTCAGCCATCCAATCTCTCCGTCCTTCTCCGCTAGCCGTTTGCGTGCGGATTCCTCATCAGATTGCGTGCCCGACAGCTTATTCTTTATCCAGTCCAGTTCTTTTCGCGTGCTCACTAACTCCGCTTGCGTTTTGTGGGTTTCCGATTGCGTCTCGGTGGACTTTATCTTAAAGTATTCGATTTCTTTCCGGGCGCCCTCGATGTCCGGGACCTCCTCTATCTCTTCGGCACGGCCGGCCGTGGAGTCGAGGGCTCTTTCGAGAAGTCCTGCGTAGCGCTTGACGACCCACTCGTTCGGGGCTGCCGGGAATGCCGAGCGGGGGATTGAGGTAGTTGGTACGGGTCGCTGTGTCGCCGAATCGATTACCACGCGCTTCGGAGCTTGGATGAAGGCTGTTAGGCGTTGGTATTCTTCGTCTGGGTTTAGTAGAACTTGTATGAGCATCCAATGTTCGAAGCCGTCGATTGTTAATGCCGGTTGCGGGGGTCGGCGTTTTCCATCGCCGATGGGATGTGGTATCAGAAGGTATTGGCAATTTAACTTGTTGTAGAGGTCGGTAAGGATGCTGGGATGGGTTCTTGCTTTCGAGAACAATTCTACAAACGTCAGCTTTGCTTAAGTCGAGGCTAGAGCTAAAATATACTTGTTTGGCGATCACTATAAGTTAACAGTGTCGCATAGTACATCGACATCTTGGTTGGAGAAAGGATGCAGGGTGGTGAATGATCGATAATACATTCTTTGTTCTGCGATTATTAGCACACTTCCGAAAACCGAGAGAATATACTCACTATGCATGCCGCAACACCCCGGAACAATGATCGCATAGCAGGGCTTGGGCCCATAGGTAACTTGGAATCTTCAACAAGTGCATGCCAATACTGAGCATCTGGTTCGGCATTATTCATGACAGCTGGTGATCCTGAGGCTGGGGCAGGCGCATTTCCCTGAGGTGTCTGGTTTGGCGGGTGACTATTCTGAGGATTATGCGTGGCATCCGGCGGGGCTTGTGTCGCTGGATGTTGATTTGAAGCGGAAGGAGAATTGTTATTATGATGTTGCTGGCTTGAGGGCTGAGGTGTCGGGTGAGCCGGCGAATTGGCAGCATGCGATTGAATTGTAGGCTTTTCCGGGCGTGGTCCGTAACCGTTTTGCGGCGGTGAATATGCCGGTGGAGGAGCAGGGGAACCGCTGGAAGGGGGGGGATTGAACCCTTGGGAACCTTGATATTGTTGCGGATGGGGATGCGCTGCTGGAGGGTTTTGGTGATAGTTTTGTTGCGGCTGTTGGTGCTGGATGTTTTGCGGCTGTTGGTGCTGGTGTTGGAGATTTTGTGGCTGCTGATGCTGGGGTTGCTGATGCTGAGGTTGTTGATGCTGGGGTTGTTGATATTGCGGTTGAGGCTGCTGTGTTTGCGGATGTTGCAACGGTTGTTGCTGTTGCTGTGCCGGTACAATCGGCTGCTGATTTGTATTATACGGTCCTGGTAATGGCACAGCGGGGTATTGCTGGGTCGGGGGATTTACCGGTTGATATCCAGCGGGCCCTCCAGCCGAGGGAGAGTAGTTCGGTATCGGGTTGCTGTTATAAGTCGTCTGTGGAGGCGCCGGCCCAGCGCCGGTCGTGCCAGCCGCTTGCGGGGGAAAGAAGCCTCCCGAAGGTCCCACAACCGGGCTAGTCAGCGTAGTGGCACCCGTGCCCGGAACAGGCGTGAAGGACGGCTTCGAGGAGAAAAAGTTGAGAGTCTTTAGCATACTTCCGCCATTCTTATCCGGCGACACTGGTGGAGGGGGTGAAAACTGGGGAGCTAGGTAGGGTTGCTGCGGGCTCCCGGCCGGATATCCACCGGTGGTATTGATCGGCGGTGGTGCACTGGGATTGCCCCATCCTTGGGGAGGATTCGGTGATTGATTGTATGCCATGAGTGGTGTTTTCGACTATTTTTGAATTGCCTTGCCCTGGTGCGCAAAAGCTGCGGGGAATGCGGAGTTATAAACTCGGTGGGGCTGAAAGATGGCGTTCCACAAAGTTCGCGAGTTGGTGATACAGCCAAGCAGTGGAACACTTTGTTCGGGTTCCTCCGGATGATCCTTGCCTAAATATGTCTGCCTCGCTTACCTTGCGCCCACCTTATTTGAGTTAAGCTTTGATTCGCGATGAATTATTTCTTGCGGTTCGCCCATTTTCCGGTATTTGATTACTTATGGGTTTACTACTCGCGATCGCCTGCTATTGCATATGGGCAAAAAATTATCCGGAGCCTCAAGATTTTGCCCATATGCAATAGCAGTCGTTTTTACAAACATCAGGCAATCACGAGTACAGTGACAATTTGGCTTCCTTGTCTAGAACCCAAACCCCTTTCCCGCTGAGGCTTGGGTGGTACATGTGACACGAGGGCGGTGGGTGTCAAAAGCTACCAAAACCGAGCCGGCTCGCACGCCGAGAATGTAGCAGTGGCGCCTGCGTAGCCGAGTGGCTTGGAAGTTGGCGCCAGAAAAGGAGCTGTGATGGCTTTTTCCCCTAATTGCCTGCCGTTGCACCAAAACCAATCAGGACCAAACATTGCGAGGGAACTCTGCCGGAGTACTTTGCAAAGAGAATATTGTCCGTCTTCAATCACCAAGGGATTTTCAACCACGGTACAAGTCCATTGAGAATTATGGCCCCATACAGAGTGGGTGATCCTCTACACACTAATAGACAGAAAATGGAAATATCTCAAGTTGTCATGGAGACATTGGGGTTTCAAATTTTGGTAGGAGAATGCTCGTGAGAGGGTAATTACTGTTAAATGCCTTGGCATGGACTGTTAATTGATATTTGCCAAGATATTAACCTAGAAATTGCAAATCTTGGTAAATTAACCTACTGCGAATTTATTGGAATAAATGTCCGCTTACAGAGTTCCCTCATCATACCAGCACCATACGCAGGTAGAGTATTCTGTAGGAATCATTCCCGACCTCCACCTCTTGATGCCGATGTCTTCATCTTTTCTCGCGTGAGAGATCCCGGGTCGACACTGGTCTCTACTTGAGTAGATTTCCCTGTGCTACCTTGGGCAGATCCTAACTTATCATTAGTCTGCACACTAAGCTTAAGAATAGTTAGGAAGGTGATTCTCCTCGAAAAAGAAGAATCTCGCTCGCAATCTCTGCTCGAATTGTGCGCCCGAAATACGATCACCCACTCGGCCTCTTCACCGTCAGCTCTAAGCTGTCGCATGTTCGTGATAGGCACCCCAAAGCTCAGAATCCATAACAATGAAGCCTCATAAGATTATGTCAGCAACCAAACAGAGGAAAGAAAGGGGTGGCAGTTGCACGGTTGCACCCCATGTCCTGGGAAAATCGGGAAAGCTCTAGCTACCGTATTATCAGAAGCACTAAAACAGAAATAAACTTATTCCCACGAGAGAAGAATACAAAATTCCGAGGGATTAGAGTTAAAATGAGGGAAAGCAGCATGGAGAAGAAGAACAAAAGATTCACACAATGAATGCCCCACATTGTAGCCGAGGAGCTATGAAAGTCCCTTGAAGAAGAAACGAAGTACCGTAGGCAAGGAACTCGCACGGGTGTGGGGATAGCCCACTACTCGAGTACAGTACACTGCAGTACACACTTTTCAATTCCCCGCATACCCGTAAGCGGCTATCTGCAGTGCTATTACCTCCCATCCTGCGAGCGCAGTTACGAACCTTGAAAGCGCACGTGACCCATAATCCACCGACCTCCCCGCGAAATCTTAGCAGCAATATGCTCTCACTATTTCATTCTCCTAATTATTCGTCGGGATATGGTATAATACCGTCTCTTTTTTTTTTCAAAAAAGAGCCCTCATTTTTCCGCTCATCCATCTCATCCCGGGGCTTTAGTTTTTCGGATCTATTTTGCGAAACTCCTCTTGAAAGAAGGCGACTCCCGGTGGGAGCCAGAAGCCCTCAGTGTTTTAGGTGCGCTTAGTAAAATAGCCGGGTAACAAATTCTTAATCTGGCCTGGTTCCAGAAAGCTCGGCAATTATTCGCCCAATTCTTACATAAGCGAGCGAGGCGAGTTCACACAAAGCAACCTCTGAGTTAAGGAGCAGAGACCTTTTTTCCCGAAGAGCTTACATCAAGGGACAAGTACAACCAAAAAACACTTCCTCATATGGTTCGTGCCGTTCAAAACGTGCACAAGGCTGAAAAGAAAGTGTTACGTGGCTGAGTGAAGTTATGTGCCAAGACCTTGCAATAACAGTATAATATTGATATTGGGAAGATTTGATATTTTATACTATTATTGTATTTACTGTTACAAAAAACACTTGGCACAAAACTTTGATTACTAACACAGAAATAGGATGGGCATGGCAACAATTATGTGGCTGTGCTTAACACAATTTGCCTTTCTCCACCAAAAATACAAGATTTTAAACGATTATACCACTTTCTTGAAAAATTCAATAATTATGAAAAAACCACTACATTATTCGCCTTGACAAGATCTATTACCTAGTGGTTTTTTCAGGTCCATAGGTAGTAGTGAGAATATGATATAAGCGATTGAAAACAACCCAAAGTCTAGTGCACGTTTTGAACGGCACGAACCATACCGCCGGGAGACGGAAACAAATTTACCTCAGAATATCCGAGATAAACTTTCTCTCCAGAAACTCACTATTCAGCCACCCTAATCACCAGAGTAACCAATTAAAAATAATCAAACGATCTCCAACAATCAACAATGGATTAAAACTAATCTACTAAACAAACTACCCCTACCCCCCATGAACAGAACAAGATACCCCCAACCCCACCCGCCATTCCCCCACTAACTAAGCAACCCCTACCGTTTACCCCCCTAGCAAACTCACTTCCTCCCCTTCCCACCCTTCTCATCGGGATGAACCGCGTCGACAACCACCACGTCGACAACCACCGCGTCGACAACCACCACCTCCCCGGGAATAGGTGGCGCGACGAGCCTTGTCGGAACCATCCAAGTAGGAGGTAGCACCACCGCCTGGTTTGATCCCGGAGGCCCAATGGGAAGGACATAGACTTCGCGGTCGTTTGTGGTGGGAGTCTTGGATGCCATTGTAGCTTCTGTTTTCCTGTTTTTGTCTTTCGAAGTTCGGGTAATTAAGAGATTTGTGATGATTTTTTCCTGGCTGTGGCGATTGCAGAGGTGGTGGGATGGTGTGTGGCTAATGGTGGGGCTTAATGTGGGGTTATATGTATTTTCTGGGATTATTCAAGGGGTGAATTCTATCTTGTTGAATGGTGACCATTCATATCTCTGGTAGAGTCATGATCGGGATGGGTTTTGGTCTCGGGGGTTTTTGGCTGGGTGTCTTAGACATATAGGTTTGAACATGGTCACATACCAGTATGAGGGGGAACGGGTTTCTTGGTGTGAGAACTGGGTTCTGGATTTTAGCGTGTGGAGAGCTTGAACTTTGAGACACTGACCGGACAATGAAGTTGCGCGAAACAAATATCTTTGAAGATTAGCCGAAGAGTTGTTTATATGGTCTCTGGGGGCAACAAGTGGATGACGGGAGTCGGGAGAACTCTACCCGTCACCGTGTGAGATTCATCGTACCTGTTTCTTGGACCCCGCGTTGTGCGCACCTGAAAGATCGACGTCACCGGTAATCACTCGTGACTGAGGCCCTTCCGGTGTCTCTTGGAAATATCTCCATGGTACCGGTAGATTTCTCGCAGACATGACAGCGCTAGGAACAACCCCTCTATTACCTACCCCTCCACACTGTTACTCTTATACTCCCCCCCCCCCCATACACTTCGCGACCTATTCATGCTTTCCATATCCTCTTCAAATTCATCACAACCCACCAAATCCCACTAACCCTCCCCTATCAATCTCCCGTACCCACAAGAATTTCAGTGGCAGCAGCGCTTGAGAACGAAGCTAGGCCGAGATCTCGGCGAGACTTAAGACTCCAGTTAATCCCATCAGACTACTCGAGTACTCATAAGCGAAGGCCAGATAGAGAATCAAAAGAGGAAAAAAACCAATAAAAATAAGTGTAGAACCCACTATAAATATGCCAAATTTCGAGGCTACCTAGAATTTTTTGACATGGTTTTTCCCGTTCGCTCAGCCGTTCCGTGCTAAAGAGCAGCACCCACCACTTTTTGGTGGGATCATGGCGTCTCACCCCAACCCGAGAGCAACGCTTGGCATATACCCCCTTTCAGCGACACAACTCAAGCCATCATCGCCCCTCAGCGCGGTATTCTCCACCACTCGTTTCCCGTCCCCCCCTCTGATTCCAGTGGGGAAAGTCTCAATGCCATGTCTATCATGGGCGCCACCAACCAACTCTACACACCCCAGACAGAGAAAAACATAAAAACTCAAATTCTCATATGAAACATAAAATCTTCTATGATATCCCATATACAATAATATAATACAAAAGGCCCTAACCGTTATACTCCGAATCCCCCTTCCCGGTAAAAACTGCCAACAAAAAAATAAAATAATCTTACACTACTGGCATTACACACCTCCGAGTGAGGCACCATGCATCAACAGCAACAACACAACCCGGGACATACAAAATTACACCCAAGCGCGCTGAGTATAGCACTCAGGAAGAAGCCCCCGACCGCGAAGCCAATAATCTTCCCGAGGTTGAATCCTTTCTTCCCTTTCGGGATTGGTAGGTCGGATGCTTGAGCTCCAGTGCCGCCGGTAGAAGTAGAGTTCGGCAAGTAGGGATTCGACGTCCTGGTTGCCGTGGTCACTTAAAGTCAATTAGCTCCAATGCACTTTTCCTGTGAGAGGGGATGGGATGGGGGGAAACATACTAGTCGAACTGCAGCCCGCCGTCTTCACCGGTTGCCCGTAGCTATCCCAGCAACTAGTCGTCGCCGTCGCTCCCCCAGAAGGCGGGAATAATAGCCCCGTCGTGGCGGGGACGTACTCGAAGCCGCAGTACTTTGCGACAAAGGCCATTAGGCCGTTGTACTCCTTTACCGTCGCGCATGCCCCGCTGCCCTCGGTCTCCAGGCACCGCTGTGCTTGCTGTCCGATCTGTGGCTCGTTTTGCGCGGGGCAGAAGCAGGCTTTTGTCTCGCAGGACGTTAGGTAGAAGATGGAGATTTGGTCTACTCGGTTGCTGGGTTCACCGGCTATGCATTTCTTCTGGCAGGTGGTTAGGTAGGGGTAGTCTGAGAGTTGGTAGACTTCGTTTTTTAGGCTGACTGAGGCGGTGACTGAGGGGGTGAGGGTTGTGAGGAGCAGGAGGGTGAGAATTGTGCGGAGGGTGGTGATCATTATTATTGGTGTCGTTTTTTTTCCTTCTTGCTGGTTCGTGAGGGTGGTGGTGGTGGTGGGAGAGCTCGCGCGGGCTGGGGCGTGGGAGTGTAGAGATGGGAGAAAAAAGTATGCCCGGCTTCCTACATTGTGGCGACGGGAAAGTGTTTTATACTTTTACTATTGCTCTCCCGTACCCTCCTATCTGCTATACCGGTAGTCTTCCCCTCATGTTCTGCTCTCTCGTCAGGCACTCCCAGTGCCTTGGCAACCCCTTGTATGATGTGTTGGTTTTCTTCTTCTCGCAAGCCGCAATATAGCACAGACCGTAACACAGCAAGCCCCAAGACTCCACAAGTTGCACAAAATATGCTCACCACTCTACCGGAATACCGTAAAAACTCGATAGATCCACTACGAGTAAAGTTCATCGACCTCGGATCACCCCGATCAGAGACAAAACACCCCGAGAAGGAATAGTGTTTTCCAGACTGGGTATAGGTTGGGGAGGCGAGCTTGCAGAATCTCATTTAACTTATATTCGCAATTTTATTAACCTACTCCTCTAAACCCATTGCGGTTTAGAAGGTGACTCATGCTAAGATCCCCTTTAGTGGATCTCTCGAGTTTTTACGGTACTCGTCCCAGGCAAGAAGTACCCGGAAACAGGGGGGGTCAATTTTGTATGAGCGCTCAGATAATTGCAGGGGGTTTGCCATACGAAAATCTAATCCCTGTTTCAGGGTACTTCTTGCCTGGGACGAGTAGTACGAGTTAGGCAGGGAGTTCCTCCCCTGCTATCGCCTTCCCTGGCAATATACCCAAAATGCTCGACTCTGAAGTTCCGCGGATCAGCTCACAACCTAATCCGATACAACTCTTCCGAACGGGGTTGTCTTATTAGAATAAGCTTAATTCATCGCCTTCTCACATTCCTCTACCCTTCAAAAACATGGCTTTCGATTGGGCTGCTGGTTTTGTGGGGCTACTTGAGCGAAAAGCCCGTCCAGACCTTTCCCATCAGTACTTGTGCTCGAGTACTAGTGCTCAAGACGATTTACCCATTGAGGCTCAACTACAAAAGAAAATACAAAGGAGTATAAAATAGCACCCCTAATCCTGGAGAGCCCCGAAAGTAGATGTCTAACCTTGCGCCAGATGTGGCAGGGTGCGCTTACGAGCCAATGGGAAGCAAGTGATTGCGGCGCTCCAGGGTAGCTGCTTTCCCCGGGGGTGGTGGTATCTGCCGCTAAACCATGCTCTCCACGAGTGTGGCGGATAAGGTAGATCTTGGCGGTCCAGGATGATGGGAAATAGGGGTAATGCGGGAAGCCGTCCTCTGAGCTTTGGGGACACGGGGGGACCCGAGTGTTCTTGCCAAGGATGTTAATAATGCTCGAGTAATTAATGAGATCAGGAGAGGAGGTGCTTGGTGCAAGGGGGACTGAGGCGCGGTGTGATCCTAGAACTTTTGCGGGCCAATTTGTGGTATCATAGACGCAGCTATGAGCACTCTGCCAGGATTATCAAAAAAAAAAGATATGACGGCAGATTGAAGATCTCGCTAAGCTCCGAGATCCACGTGCGGCAATTGGAGAACTTAATTTATGGTCTGCATTCTTTCTCTTGGTTCTTGCTCAATTGGCCGTGTTGTCCCCTGGTTGGGCTCGAGGAAATACGGCTTAGCGCGCGCCACAGTAACTTATTTGGGAGTCTAAATTTACTAGCGGGATGCTGGTCCCCGCAACTGTGCTTGTGTCTACGAGGAGGCGGAAGCTCCCACGATGGCCGATGATTTATCGGTGGCAACCTACATACTGTACGAGTACTCGGGGGATAACATAAGTCGAGAGCGCCCCATACGTGTATTGTGACTACTGCTTTGCAAACCCGTTTTGTGGCCTTTCTTTTGTATGGGGGAAAAAAGTCGCGCTCGCACTAGCATAAGAAATAAACCCAGACATTTCGTGGCACAGCGCCGGACTTACAAGGGACAGGCATAAAGTTTTAACACACCAAAGTGGCTTACCGTACCAGCAAAAAATCATTAAAAATTGGTGAGGTCACAGAGTAGTTTGTGCGAAAACTTTTTTGTTTGGGGCACGCATGCTCCACTAAAGCTTATGACCCTAATCAAACAGCCTACAGTCTCTACTCGAGTAAACGGGACCTTGTTATCATACAAAATTTTTAAAGACGTGTGCGAAAACTTTATCCCTGGCCCTTGTACAGTACCTTGTACCCTCGCATCCTAATACAGTACCGTACTTGTAGTTTCGTGTGCCACTATTAGCTCCAATGCTCCCATAGGGCTCACCGACAATAATCTCCCATAGCTAGCGTTCGCACCGCCATTTTTCCGTCAATTGGGATACTCTCAGGAAACGCGTGCTTTCTCTTGAACTTCCCCCATCGTGTCTCAGTTCCAACCCGAGTCAGATCTCAAACTTGTTAGCCAAATCTAATCCACCCATCCGCGAGGTGCACAAAAATCTGCACTCGAGGTGTTGAAATCCAGCCTCGAAAAAAACAATCTCGCTTTACCCGCCTGGACGTTTAACCATCGGCGGGAGGCTGCCGCACACAAAATTTTGCACTTCCCCTACGAGTACAGAAACGTTGGACCCACTTCGAGTGCAAAAAAATAATATTCGTGCGCGCTACGCCATCTTATCTGCCGTTATCCAAAACATTTTCAAGATGCCTGTAGATCCGCTGTATCGGTCATTTTTTCGCTTCTTGCGACAATGCGTGCCTACCAAGGTTCTCGGGGGAGCCGAAAACTAACTCTATTGTTAGGGCGCAGAAAGGCACACGGGTACAAGTACAGCAATTCCCGGAGGGGAACATCTAATATCCTGCAGGGTGGTGACAAGTGATAGGGATTGATCAGAATTTTTAGGATGCCGAGAGACTTGGCGGGGTAGGAATAAAGGATGTTTATTTGTCTTGTGATTCTGTGCTAGTGTGGTGCTTTAGATGTTCGGGGTACCTCGGTAATGCTAGCCCGGTTGGTAGGAGGGTTAGAAGGTGGCACAGGCATTGGTGTTCGCTATTAATTTTAAAAACTTTATTGGCTGTCGTGCGAGGCAGAGATAGTAGATGATTGGTGGTACAAGTGCCAGGGAGATCTTTTACCCGTAATGGTACTTGTACAAGACGGGGTTATTTTGTCGGTTAAGTATCCTTCTGTTGTACGAGCACAAAAGTATCTACCCTAATATTTCTACTCGAGTACGATTGCCCACTAGGAGATTAGTGAGCGGTCAATTTAGGTTAGCCCACAAAGTAAGCCCCGGTCCAAATACCCCTCCCCGGCAGATATCAGGCATTGTTTTAAAAGGGGCCACAATACTCATTTCGTTTCCTAGAAACGTAAATTCAAGACTAAGCTGGCAGATAACATATCTCTCTATATTTGCCCTTGTCGGTAGTCGCCTCTTTCTCCCTGACGGGCATACAGATTTTTTTAATTTTATTACTTTTCTTTCTTTCGGGCAGGTGTGGTGAGGTACTGCACAGTATACAGAGACTTCCGGTACGCTACGGTAAGCACTGTTGGTATTATAGGAGAGGCATTCAACAATAATAGCTAGGGTATTTTAGATTAGTCCTTAGATAGCGCTAGACTGAGTGAGTGGTGTCGAATGAGTGGTAATTTTGTGGAAGCCTCAGGTGCAGTGCTATTCGTACAGGATCTCTTGAGGGGCAGGAAAATCCTGGTGGTGGGGCTTGAGGCTGTCTAGTCTTCTGTGGCTAATGTCCATGTTTATAGACATCTGTTGATAAATCTGAAAACATTTATCTCAAGTTTCAATAATATTGACTAGGAAATTTTGGCAAACTTCATGGGCTTGGGGCTCGGCTAGTTTTTCCTGGCTTCCGTCACACCATACAGCAGGCTTCGCATTCCTATCCCCAGGCAACATCGAACCAGTGTTAGAGGTAAGAGGGTATCCACTAGGCTAGTATCCTTGGTAAAATGGGAAAGGATGCTTAATCGTTTAGTTTGAAATGTATAATTTACAGGCCGCAATGGAAGTATCTTGGTTCGGAACGCGGAGAAAAATTGTCTTGAGTTCCATAATTTGCCTCCCCATTCTCCATATACTGCATAAGGTGTCGGGGGGGGGGGGATGTGGACTTTTATCAATGTGGCGGGCTCTTGTAAAAACCTAGAATGGTAGCCACGGACTTCTCCCTGGGCCTCATGCTTAGCGCGGGCTGGGTGCCTTCAGGGCACTTAAGCCCTGGTGTTTAAGATAAATGTTTGAAAAAGGTGACGTATGATCTTGCTACATCTAGTATAACTTAGCCGAAATCAATTAGGATAGAGGTCCTGCTTAGATAATTACTCGTGGCTTTCTTTGTATGATCGCTAACTCGGTAAAATACATTAGCAGAGAAGATTCTAAAAAATATTGCTAGACTTTAAACTAGCTACAAGGGCTATGGAGGAAAATTAACCAATGCTTATCTGTTAACATGGGACGCCTTTTTACTAAATAAATACAGCGGGTCTCTAAAGATAGCTCTGGCCGTAGGATTCGTGATACACATGGGGTGGGGGAAATGGATAAGTTTTTTCTGATACTGACTTTGCCCTGGTATATCTGGCAGCTGCAATCTTAAATCCGAAGTTCAGGTGAGGGTACTTTGATGCGAGATGGGGTTGTGATAGGTTCGTGATGAAAGGCTAACGCTTGGAGATGTTGGATATGGGTTATTGTCTATAGAGGGTGGAATTTTCTAGGTGCCTCTGTTGTTACTGATCGAGATCAAAGCTGGCCCAGACCTCAACTGTCTATTGTGCCTGGACAAAATTAACCAATCACCCGGGTGAACGCATTGCTTCCGGCCCCCCCACAACAATCATTACTACTCAACAGGCACCTCATAATACTTCCTCTGTTTCTATAAAGGCTAATGGATGGCATACAAGTACTAAATACTGCAATGTATTTAAATTATTTTTACTTGTTTTTCTTGGTTGTGTTGGGGTGGTTGTATCGAGGAGGTCGACATCATGGTGAAAATTTCGAGCGTTCGTTGATCAGTTAATTTTGTCCACGCGCAATAGTCGGCGGAGCTTTAAGATGGAGACAAAAATCGGTTTTGAGCCTTTTTGGAGTTTCAAGATGGGGGCAGAGGAGTCATGGTGAGTGGCTAACTTATGGGTGATCTTGTCCTAGCAATGAATATCAGACAGGTATTGAAGTTCTGCTTTAAGTTAGTAAGTTAGACCATCACTTAGCCCTTCTTATTTGCATTTGAGTTTCAATTAATTAACGCTTTACACTCTTTCTAGCTAGTGCCTAGAAAGTCGCCAACAAAAAGTGCACCCAATACTTTCATTCTAGACAGTTAATCGGCTCTGTATTCCAACAATGGCTTCTGAACCAGAGTGAGAATTCTCAGGAACTAAGAGGGCGATATCCCACCCACATCTCTCTTTCACGCTAGAGAGAATCCGGTCAACTCGGCGCACCCAAAGTTGACAGTCCTCCGATTCGAACTTGAACCATCATGTCAAGCAATAGTGATTCTTCCTGGCATCACAGCGGGTCACTCGCCACTTCCTGCACTCTGGATTTTCACCACCAATCAGGTACGGTAATAGTTTAGCACAAATACGTATATTTCCCCCCTGATTACTTGTCTCCCTTTGCACGTTGATCTAACGGGTTTGGCTCGGTAAACCGCTCCAATGCTCTTGGCTTCGGGTGGGTCGTCTCCAAGCATTATATAGTTAGATTCTCGCAAATTCTTTATCACTACCGGCTCACTGGGCCAGTTTCCCCACTACTTCCCCATCATTGCTAGCATTAGATCCACCACACTTGCCCTCTGTGTTCCCAACCACCTCGTCAGTCCGTCCTGGAAGTAGGATATGAGATGATATGGGACTAGTTCATGATTTTTGGATTAGGAGTCGTCTTATGGATGGACACCAAAACCCCCGATGGGCTGTGTGCAGGGGCATGCTATACGATGCGGTGGACTCTAGTTGACAGCCTCAGGACCTCATGCTCCCTAGTTGTCCTTAATGTTGTGATGCTAAAGTATACCTCTGCAGGTAGCACGATACCTTTTATCTATCACTGGAAATCAAAGCTCTAATAGTAGCCTGGCTCGGGCCTCCCATATCTTGCTCCTCTTGGTGCATGCTTTGCCGTCCCATATAGTTGGGTGATTGTTACTGCTCTGACAATGCACGATTGGAATGCTTCTGAGATTGTTCTTAGGTGAGGCAGCAAACAAAGACAAAGATTCATTCAGAAGCGGAAGGCTTACCAACTGATTTAAACTTGAGGATTATCCCTAGGTCATTCGTTCAATTTGTTTGTGTTGTGATGTGGATCTGACTTTGCTTTCATTGACAGTTCTATTTATTTCTGTACAAGCCTCGCAATTGGGCTTCAGGCTTTTTGGGCCGGCCCGGGCTTAAATCGAGTTGGATCGCGCGGGGTGGGGGGACCGGGAGTTTGGGCGTGGCGGCCGCGGGCCACCCGAACAAAAGGCCCAAGAAAACCTTGTCTCTTTTCTTTATCTGGTTACACGATATCATTCATATCTCTTGATTTTAAACCAAATTGTTGTCAACCCTAGGACTTGCGTCATCCCCGAGCGAGTTTAGCATTGAGAAGTTTTCAGTCTCTTCTCGTTAATTAAGCAGGATCTTCTTGATAATATCAGCAAACTCTCTTCTATTTCCTTCTATCCCAGCTCCTAGCAGTTCCCTCAGATTCCCCTCCACGATGCGACCAACATTTCACACATCAGCTCTGTTTATGAATCGAATCATATTTCATCATGGCACCACCCTGGTCTTATTTCTACTCATACACCACAGCAAAAACGGGAAAAATCGACAGGGTGTTCTTGGGTATGGGGCAAACCTACTTGAGTTATTGGTAAAAAGTCCAGGGGTTGAGTATGAACGCCACCTTCTCCATTACCGGTGATAATCTTTTCCGAAAGCTAATATTCTCTAGATACTGGCGATGTCAGCAGGATGCTCAACACTACCCTCACGCCCATGGAGCAAGGAATCCTGGTGCTCACTTGTGGTTCACCTATACTTCCGCCTCTAGGTTCGCTCGTTTGATTCAGTTGGACATTATGAGTCGTTAGCGTGAGAGCACGTATCGGAATGAGAAGTCCTCCCCTCTGAGTTGTACAATGGCGATCGAACTCGTGAGTACTATTTTACTCTTCGCGTTTCGTTTCATTTTACATGCGTCGTTTGGTGATTCCGCAGCTTTTGTTGGCGATCGATTATGTCACTTTTAGTGGTCACGAGCCACATGAGCAGGGGAAACAGGAAAATACCAGATCGCGTCAGCTATTTTTGGGTATCTTCAGGTATCTTCCGGCATCTGCAGGCATGTTCAGGTATCTTCAGATATCTGTAGGCATTTTTAGGTATCTGTATCTGTAGGCATTTTTAGGCTATAGGCTATAGGCTATATGCATCTTCAGATATCTGCTGGCATCTTCAGATATTTGTAGATGCGAGCCACACGTTAACAAAATATTGACCTGTCATATGGAATCTACTGAAAGCCTACCTGTGCCGCCGGGCACCCATGAAACCGGCAGGCTTCCCCAAAGCCTGGCCTACGAAGCCCAGGTCTGTCTCACTTTGGCCTGGCCTGGCCGGACTCAAGCCGACTTGCACGCTTGCGAACGCTGAAAACTGGTCGGAAAGGATGAGCTTAAGAGGAAAAAAAATTTCTTCCAAGTTACATAATTTCACGTGATTTTTTTCCGAGTTCTACCTCAAGGTTAGGTTTCCACAGAATTGCTGGAAACCCCGACGGCTAGCTATTTGCAGACGCTAGCCTATTTTGTCAATATTACGTCATACAGCAGGGACTAACACGTGGTTTTTTGCCATCTTGCATAGGAGGTATAAAAGGTAGGAGTTTCCCAGCACCCTGGAAGGAGCAACCGAGTCCTTCAAACCACACTCGGGTGGACGATAATAAAATAGTCGCAATTGGCTATTACAATAGTTCGCAATCTAGCAGCTAACCGCCCAAATCCTATCGATACAGCTATGTCTCGTTTCTTTGCCAAACCGGTCAGTTTGGCCATTTTTCTCAGAGCGAGGCAACACCCTCGCTATAGATTTCCAACTCTTGCACTCAATGGGCCCGCCGCCAACTTTCACGCAACGCCCAAAGCAGCGGCAAACAGCCAAGCAGCTGGTGATACCAAGGCTGCAGAACGTTTGGCTTCACAAGAGGAGGAAGATCGCTTGGTATGTTATCATGCAAAGAACAACTGAAGTGTCAACTAATAGCCTTTGGCAACAGCGGAGGAGGCGCGAACGCAGATCGGCAGACTCTAATGCCTCCTCGGGAGGGGTATGAATCCTATTTGTTACCATTTCCATATTATGAAAAAATATTAACATACTCATTCTTACTAGGTGTTCGGGATTCCTGATGAAGATTGTTTCGACATTATGGGTGGCGGGTGTCCCGACACAGGGGCCCGCGGGCCGCTAACCAGTGTGGAACATGGGCCTCGTAATCCCCCTCCTGACACTGGGGTAACCGGATCAAAATCTGAGGAGGTCTGGCATGAATCCCATGGTGGACAGAAATCTGAGGAGGTCTGGCACGAATCCCATGGTGGACAGAAATCTGATGCGGTGGAAGATGGATCCTATAGTGGAGGGGGATCTGATGTGGGGAGCGGTGGATTCGGTGGATTCGGTGGTGGATTCAGCAGTGGTGGATTCAGCAGTGGTGACTCCGGTGATGGTGGATACGACGGTGGTGGTGGATACGACGGTGGTGGTGGTGGTGGCTGGGATTAAGTTACAGCAAGGCGATCCGTCTGGCCTGGAGGTGGTGGTGGATACGACGGTGGTGGTGGATACGACGGTGGTGGTGGATACGACGGTGGTGGTGGTGGTGGCTGGGATTAAGTTACAGCAAGGCGATCCGTCTGGCCTGGAGGTGGCCTAATTGCTAGATCACGGGTGGCATATATGGTGCACTAATAGACTTCCCATTAATTCAATAACAATACTTATCGGACCATGAAATATTTCATTGGAACTTACCCCAACAAGTTCACACACTTTTTGCCTAGAAGTTTTCTAATAGGATTGCACCCCGGCCAATCTCGGCTCATAACAAGTTGTTTCTTATCAGGGGCACAATTAGCAGACAAGAGACGCAGACAATGGCAATTACCGTGAAAGCTCGAATTAGTGTTGTTCACGAGCCGGCTCGAGCCGAGTCCAGACCTGGGCTCGAGCCGGCTCGGCTCGTGGACCCGTGGACTCGAGGGCTCGAGCCGAGTCCA
>Ga0307509_10001382_pt1 | contig 41129 bp, 48 predicted proteins | sample 10_EM_MG_FD_202245 | JGI IMG/M metagenome (GOLD analysis project Ga0307509, IMG submission 202245) | Populus trichocarpa ectomycorrhiza microbial communities from riparian zone in the Pacific Northwest, United States - 10_EM | ecosystem: Host-associated > Plants > Roots > Unclassified | place...
ATGAAGCTCCAAGTTCAGTGGGCCGGGTATGATCGTGAGATTTGTGTTGTGGTGTTGAACCCCGATTTGACCTTCCCGAATAGGAAGGAAAAAAGCGGGGTAGGAAAATTGAGGGAAAGGAGCTTGGTTGTGGTTGTGGCACTAGACTTGAGTTAATATACTCGTAAGGGCTTCTGGTATGAAAAATAAAAGTATAAACAAGAAATGATTTCCCATAGGAACGCATCCCACAGTATGTAGTTCCACTTTGGCGGTGAAAAAGAAGCTCTAATGTACTCGAGTACTCGAGTATTGAGAACCGCACCTTTGGCGCAGATTGACCGATCCTATCCAGGTTTCCAAAATTTCCGAAACCTTTCAAATGGGAACCGTGCCGGTGAATAGGGAGCAACGCATATCCGGGCCAATGATTAACACCCATTTTCCCTTCCCACAGGGCTGCAGTAACCATTCCGAAGGAGGGCTGCCTATGATACAAATAGATTATAATAAGCGTTATATCACAATATAGAGCATTTCGAATTCCCAAAAGGCTGCTATGAAAATATGCCAAGAGGACCTTGATTATAATCATCATTTCATTATGGTTATAATAATAAGGAATGGTCTATTTGAATCTCGGATTCCCAACCCACTCACTCACTGCAGGGAAAGAGAAAAAGTTCTTTTCCAAGTTCTTCTCCACCTTCCATTCTCTTCCACCAAAAGGTGCACTTTGACTTCTGCACCAACCCAACCCAACCCAACCAGCCCAGCCCAACCGACCAACCAACCCCACCCACCCACCCACACCCCCCCAGCCGGCCACTTCTCCGTAATCGGACAATCTCGATCAGATCTGCCCGCTTCCCTTCCTGCCTTCCCTTCCTTCCCACCTCTTAGACAACGGCACACGCCCGAGGCGGCCTACGGTAGGCAACGCAACATACGATATCAACGACAATCAAATCCACCAATCCATAATTTCTATATTTAGAATAATAATAATGATATCTGGTAGTCCTCGGGTATTCTTGCTTGGGGCCGGGGGAGAGATTCATCATAATATGACGTCTATAATAAATGCTCCGCCAGGAACGGGCCGGGGCAGGAGTACTCGTAGGTAGCCTTGATCTATGGTGGACTGCCATACCGGTACTGTAAGGCGTGTGCGATGATGATGATAATATTATTATTATAATTATAAAAAGAAAAAAGAAAAAAAGAAAAAAAGAAGAAAAAAAAAGCATGACGAAATAATAACTACCATACTATCATAGTGCGGAACACTATATACTATACTGTACTCGTACAGGTACCGTAGTGAATACAATCGGGGTCAGTGGATGATAATATAATAGAAACCGCAAATCAATTACAGTACCGTTACAGTAATATATGACCGGGTGTGTCTTGTCCGCTGTATGTACAGCAAGGTAATCCCGTATAGTTGGGTCGTGGCAAACTTGGTACTGATATGTTATCATGTTTCGATATAGTCTAAACTAGACTATAATTACCCAACTGGTCGGGGAATATAGGGAGAGGGGGCGACGTTGGTTCTGAGGCTTTAAGTTTGGGGCAATGGATGGGTAACGGTATGATACCGAACTGCGTACGGTACTTTTGGGGTCTCCATGTGGGAGCCATGGGAACTTGGGTTGATCAGATAATATACTGTGATCTGATATGATTAAATTTTCTGCTGGATAAAGAGAAGAAATTTTGGTCTTTGGAGGGTTTCGGGTATTGTGCCGCAGGCATGATGTTCACAAATTATCACTCGAAATATTCAATTGTCGCAAACGTTTGGATCCGATTTCTTGCCCGAGGAGGGAGGGAAGGGAGGAGGTGAAGGGTCAGGTTTTTGATCGAAAGGACTGACGTTCTGGCTTACGACGCCGACACACCCGTCAGTTCCCACCCCACCTCATCCTTATTGCCCCACCTCCACTCTTCATCGCCATCATCACCATCATCATCATCAAACCCGACCCCTACCGAGGCTTAATATACTCACGACTAAACAACCAACCGGCCAACCGTCGGCAAAGGCACGCACAACCACAATGTCAGCAATAATCCGCCTCCGCCCAAACCGCATCGTCCTAACCTCGGATGAAGTCCGCAACCTACGCCCCCGTGACACAAGTGCTAGCAGTGGCGGTTCAACGCCATCCCCGGCCGCGGTACTGGCGTGGGACCACAACATCACCCGGCGACGTGCCCGAGCGAGGGCGTCTCGCAAGTATTGTTCTGAGGCGCTAGACCTGTACGCACCAGAATTAGAGGAGAGCAGTGATGGGAACGTGAAGATTCTTGAAGATGAGGATGTGAGGGGGGGGTGGAGTGGTGGCGGCGGGGGAGGGGGAGGGGGTAGTGGGGAAGGAGGCGGTAGGGAAGAGGTGGTGTTGGATGGGAGTGTAGAAAGTCTGATTTTGCCGTTCGCAGACGTTGGCGTGAGAGAAGTGCAGGAGGAGGTGCGGGAGGAGGTGCAGGAAGAGGAGGAGGGAAGGATTCAGCGCGCCCCCTCGGACGGCGGCGATGTTAGCGCCAGCGCAAGTGGCAGCGGCAGCAGTGGTTCTACCTCTTCTCCCCCGGACACAGGGGATGTAGATGACGTACTGCAGGATTTCATTGACATAGCATACCTTGCAGATGTCGACTTTGATCCGCCAGATTCTCCGCTATCTAGCCCTCCAACTATAGAAACATACTTGGACGGTGCCACCGCCACTCTAGCGTCTCTAGATATCTCGACCGCAGCCACCACCACATCAGGCACGAAGACTCCCACTTCCCTCCGCCGGTTCGCGGAACGCGAGTCGTCATCCCCGGGGGATGGAGTTTCAGGTCTGTCTCCGAGACATAAAGCTGTTGAAAGGAGAAGATTGGCAAGGTATAGGGATAGAAGCCACTCTGGAGAAGGTGCCCGCTTGCGCAGGTCCAGGACTGCAAGTGGAGGTTTCGATGGGGATGATGAGAGGAGCGATAGCGGTAATTACGGGGTTTCAGAGGACCACAACGATGATGGCGCTAGCTCTACCGATGGAGAGGAAGAAAAGAAAAGAGCGGAGGATGTGGATTCTAGTACTCAGACGGAAAAGGTAGAGGAACGGGAGGGAAAGGCTGCCACTACTAAAACTTCCAGGTAGTCCATGAGAGAGCGTCTCATGGTGGGCGATTGATCGATTGTGCCGGCTTTATTGCTCTTCTGGCACTGCATTGCATTGCGTTGACTTTGGCTGAATTCTGACCATAGGTGACTTGCTTTTCTTTATTTTGCCGTGGCTGGAGTAGAATCCTGAGGATCGCTTGTTTTTGCTTTGCTTTGATTTACTTTGCTTTACTTACCAACTTGCTTGCTTGAAAATTTGCAAGTTTGGCGCTTCCAATATAGCTGGGCGCCTGAGAGAACACTCCAAAAGCCAGTACTGTACAATAGCTACTTGATTGGTGAATTAATCCCATGGCTTGGCAAACCTGCTTGGAACGTTTCAAATCACGTGCAAACAGAAACCAAAGGCAAACTCGAGTGATTATTCGTGTCCTAAACAGGGCCTCCATGAGGGATGGCTGAATAGGGTTTCCTCCAGGGCTCATACACTCCGGTCGGGTCGGGTCGGGTCCAGTCCGGATATAACTATAAACCGCGCATAATATTATTATACGAAATATCGTTACACGGAAATTCAAATCAATCAATCAAATGATAGTACAGTATACTAAACGCACACAGAGAGAACAGCCACATCACGCCTGCGAAAAAAGGGAAAAACCGCAAAACGACAGACTCCGGTAGAAAAGAAAAAAAGCCCTGCTCGTTCCGTTCCGTTACCAGTAAACAAACAAACAAACATTCTAGACTCAGTCCATAGACTAATCAACCAACTAACCGACTATTCCATAACCTCGCGAAATGGGATCTATCTTATACATAGCTCGCAGTGAAGGGGTCAATAAGAGAGAAGGGGGGAGAGGGAAAGGAAAGGAAAGGAAATAGCAAGAAAAGATAGGAGGGAAGGGAGAAACAGCAAGAAGGCGCGTTCTTTGTTTTAGGGGAAAAAGAGGTGAAGCGCGTCCTTAAGCTTGCCTGGTGACAGTTCTCTTCTTCAACTTCTCCTTCGCAACCTCAACCGTGGTCCCAACGTTCACATCTGTCCCCTCGACCCAGACCTTACCGTCGGCATCCACCTCAATGTTTTCCTTCTTCTCCTTCTTCTCCTTCCCCTTCTTGGCCGGCTTGTCCTTCTTTGTAAACCTTGAGCTGACCGTCTGGATCATGCGACCGAACCAGTAATAGTTTAACAAGTTCAAGATGGTGTTTGAGCTGAGGTAGGCGATGATGAGCCAGAATGGGAGACTCTTCCCAGCGAATGGGTGGGCGACGATCTCATCAGTTTCAAGGTGGGCCGGATGGATGAGGCTATCGTCCGATGGGCGCAGGACCGATGGTGGGTTGTTGTAGAGGGTGTAGATGTCACCAAAGACGAGTGCTGCGTTCCATGTGCCCCAGATGAGACGGCAACAGAAGAAGCTGGTTAGAAGGAAGAAGCCGTTGATCAGTTGGGTAAGTGACCCGGTCATTCCTGTTTTATCGCAGAACCTGATTGGTTGCTTAGCGTTTAACAAGCGGGGGTAGGCAGGAGCTCGGGGGTGAGGTTTTACCAGTGAATATTGAGAAATGGACTAGAAATCTCAAATAGCACAAATACGGATGCCCAGTAATTGACGAAAGGTCGCTAAACTCACGGCGAGATAAAGTGTTAGCTGAAAATCCTTGTCTCGTCATTAAACGAAAAAAATACAAAAAATGAATACGCACAAAGCCCAAGCTAAAAACCATCACCGCACTCGCGGCATGTGCCAGAAACCCGAACCCAAAGATGTCAAAATGCCATGCACTCATAAACAGGTCCCAAATAAAGTATCCTTCTGCGTAGGCTTGAACGGCGCCTTGAATACGACTGTATCCAAAAGTTCGCTTCAACATCGCAGCCTCATCCTTGCTCCACGCGTCCCGCTCCGGATCATTGCAGGCGGCCCATATCGCTAAAACACAGATGAAGGTGCTCTGAATAAAGGAGACAACATGCACGTTCCAGTTGACCTTTGTCCGTTTGCTGAAGTTGCTGTAAGTTTTCGGGAGGGCGATAGAGGAAAGTATCGGTGAGATAACAGCAAAGATAAAGTGGTACACTACGAATGCTGCTATCACCTGGTGGATGTGAAGCGGGAGTGAGTGGAAACCGATCTTGGTGGCATAGGGTTTGACCAGCTCGGTCAGAGCCGGTGGGCAAGGAGCGAATAGAATCGATGAAGCCATGCTGGGGGCTCAACTTTAAGCTTTCGCCAGGGTCGACCGGATGTGGGGCTCAAGAGTGAAATAATGACGACAGTGCGAGCGATGATGATGAATGCGGGATAACCCTACAGACTAACGAATCTGAGAGAATGTGGGACAAGAGGGTGAGTAGCAGGAATGGGGGCTTGAGAGTTGAGGAGGTGATGAAGGAGAAGAGGCAGAGAAGGAGAAGAGAAGGAAGGAGGGGGAAGAAAAGCAAAATAGAGAGCAGGCTAGGCCACCATAAAATGGCTGTCAGAAGTAAGATAATCCACTCCGGAGCCCGAGGGGCTTGGAGCCAGGGAAGAAGGGTGGAAAGGTTTTGCAAAGGCACATATGGGACAAAAGGGAACACGCTTCACCAGTTCTTGCGGTCAGTCACGCTGTCATTCACCCCCAGGGTTGTACTCGTAGTTATTTTGCGTTAGCGGTTGTTTGTTGTTTCTAAGTATTGAGGCGGAGCAGGACACGCACAGCCAGCGTTGAATCGACCTGCTGGAACTCGTGTGTAGCTCCAAACCACACAAGAGTGCCAAGTTGTTGGTGTGACCCTGTGACCCCACAGAAAAAGTCACAGGACTTTGAAAGGGTCCTGTGACTTATGGAGTAATGTGACATCCTCAATTCTTGGGTCTTGGATTCTTGGCAATCTCAATACATGTCGAGAAGTCACGGAAGATCACTCGCTTATTTGGCAGAAAAAAATAACGATTCATAAAGTAGACAAAGACATCGCAAGCTTCCACGGAAACGCCGAGCTTTCCACCTGTTGGCCCTGCTCTTGTTCTTACCCTCGCTTCCTCTACTCATTATCGCGCCTTATCACCCCCCCTTCCTTCTTCCCCTCTCCTCCTCCTTCCCACAAACTTCTTCCACCGTCTTATCGTGGCTTATACGGTTTCAAGCCATATTCGACTATACAAAATGCCTGAACCAATTCAAGGTAGCGATGGTAAATTCTACGACTTAACTCTGGATCCCGATACCGATTACGACACACTCTCTTTTATTGTTAAGCCATCGGTTTCCCCCCCGGTGGAGTCTGTTCACCAGGGAGCCTCCAGCGATACTGCTGTTATTTCCGGGCAGTTGGATCACCCTATGACAGGGTCCACCCATGGGAGGGCCTCCGGCGATATTGCTGCTATTCCCGGGCAATCTGATCACCGAATGATGGAGTCTATTCATAGGAAGGCCTTCAATGACGCCGGTGATGCTCATCGTAAGAGCTTTGAAGAATTTGGCCTGTAGGTTTATATTTCTCATTTTTTTCCTTCCTATTTTCCTCCTATTTTTCCTCCCTCTAATTTTAACCTCTCCTTGCACTAAATAACTCGGTTTGACCAACTAAAATATTTTCTGTACTCTACAGTCCCGATCCTCTTTTGAGAGCATTATCCTTGTTGAACTTTAGATGGCCTTCGAGAATCCAGGCCAGAACCATTCCGACTCTCTTGCAGGACCCTCCGAGAAACCTGTTGGGACAATCTCAGTCGGGAACAGGAAAGACAGCTGCGTTTGTTATCACCATGCTCACTCGCATCGATATGTCCAAGAGTTCTACTCAAGGACTTGTCCTTGCCCCTACCCGTGAGCTTGCTAGGCAAATAATGGATGTTATTCAGGGGCTCGGCCAGTACATGGGTGTGAAGACGCAGTTTACCATCCCAGCAATGTTCACGAGAGGAAGGGAATTCGACGCCCACATCGTCGTAGGAACCCCGGGAACTACCCTGGACTGTGTTAGAAAAGGGCAGTTGAATCTCGATCACCTCAAGATGTTGGTTATCGACGAGGCAGACAACATGCTCGACCTGCAAGGACTAGGCGAACAATGTATTCGTATCAAATCGTAGGTATCTGGACTTCTGTCATTTTCTTCTTCTGGAGTTAACTGAATTAGTACCATACGCCATAAGATTCAAATCTTGCTCTGGAGTGCCACCTTCCCTCAGAGGATCGTTGAATTTAGCAAGAGATACGCACCGGATTGTCTTACCATGACTCTTGCGCACCATGAGTTGACTGTTGTTGGCATTAAGCAAATGTACATGGACTGCCTAAACGCTGAGGCTAAGTTTGCGGTTCTGGTGCAGCTCTACCATGTTCTAACCATCGGATCATCAATTATTTTTGTCCATGTTAGCAGATCCCAGCAAGAAATTAGTTTGGGTAGATTGCTAACATTTGCTAGCGACGCGATGATGCCACACGTATCGCGGAACGTATGACCATGGAAGGACATAAAATATCTGTGCTCCATTCAGCACTTGACAATGGTGGGGTAGCTCGTGATAAGGTTATCGACGACTTCCGTTCGGGCCGCTCAAAGGTTTTGATTACGACCAACGTTCTAGCCCGTGGGATCGATGTTTCTACAGTCTCCATGGTCGTCAACTATGATCTTCCCATGGACAAGGATGGGAAGATTGATTTCCCGACTTATCTTCATAGGATTGGCCGCACCGGAAGGTTCGGGCGGATTGGTGTTAGTATTAGCTTCGTTCATGATGCAGTCAGTTGGGAGCAGCTCCTGCAGGTCTCGGATCATTTCGGTGTCCAGATTTCCAAGGTTCCTACTGGCGATGTCGAGGTTTGCTCACATTTCATTCGCGGTGAGATCTTCAAGATGTAAGCTAATTTGGGGTGCACAACAGGAGCTTGAGAGGATTGTTAATTCAATCCTTAAGCATAACCAAGGTATGCTTCCTGCCGTCACCCAGGAGGATAGTATACACGCACGTCCGGGGCCTCATGAATGCTTTTAAAATCCTTGTGTTCGCTGTTAGGCAGATTTTAGACAGTAGCTAGGTTGCTTACATTGGAAATTTCATCCTTTTTCAACCCGTTTCCTTTAAGCACTATCATTTTCTTAAGCTGCACAAGGTCGTGCTGTGACGGTGTTTCCATTGTGACAAGGCGATTGAGGAGACATAGACACTGTGGCTATGGCTTGCCGTCCATATTTGGAGTGCTAGCGGGTGGTGTTGGTGCTGTTGACAGGTCGTGCGTTCTACTAGAGCTAGCAACTGTACGAGTACATTCAGGGATACTGTGACCTAATGCTTACTCTTACAAAAGCACTCGACTACCCTCCTAATAGCCTCATATAGAAAGGCCTGCCCATCGTCCCCATCACCCCAAGTTGAGCAAGCCTCGGCGGCGGCACCAATGCACCATAAAGTCCCGGAAAACCTTAAGCCACCTCTGCTCCAAACCCTTCCCGTGGGGGAAATTCCCACCGCACTTCTCCCCCTCACTCAAACACCTCTCCTTCAAGATCCTCTCAACTGGTTTCCAAACGGCAACCCCCCAAAGGAATCGGCCCGGGTCCACGCACATAGTAGCTCCTCTCAAACCTGGGCACCCCAACGCCTCCCTCCCATGAGTAGCCCAAATCCGAATGATAGGCAAAGTTCCTCAAGTGCACGCCTGGGCTCTCTGACACGGAGCCGACATGGGAGCCGTGGCCTCTAGCTGGCTATTAGGCCGATGCGCGGACTCGAAAATACCAAATTCTCGCTAACATCCTCAAAAGAAGGGCAAGTTTTTTCCCTTCCTTTTGCTGTGCAGCTACGATATAATAGCAGGAGGTATGCAAGCCTAACAGGCGTTTCAAAAGCGTGCGTCCAGGGCTCAGGCGTTTGCTCTCTTTTAGGGTGTAAGCGGAGTGTACCATAGGGTTATTCTGAGTTGTCTTATTGCTGGGGGGGTGGGTGGGCGTAGGCGTAGATTGGACTATGGCTGGAGGCGCTGGGGGTGCAATGTGCCTTTCAGTCTAACTTTACCGGCAAGTTAATGGTAAGTCGCTGTGTATTATTTTTTTTATATTTTTTCGCCCCAGCAGAGGGGTGGTGGTGGTGGTGGTCAGTTTGCTGTGTGACTCGCCTAACTTAATTACTCTTACCGTATCGTATCCCAGAGAGGGAGGAGGGGGATTTTTTTCAATGACATATCACCGGTTCTTGTACTGCTATGGTATTCGAGTTTTCGCGGTAGGGTGTCATAGGCTGAGGAGGTTCGCAGGCGTTGAAGTGCATTTTATATTATAAGCGGGTGGGGGATGGAGGCTGGTTTTACTCTGGATAACTTATCATGCCGCAGTAATTTGGGTGGTTTGAGCTTGACGGCCGTTAATGAGGATGGGACGGGGGGGGTGGGTTGATATAGTAGAGAAAGAGAGAGTGTGTGTGTGTGGATTGCCGGATTGAGCATTGGAAGGATTATTCCATCATACATTATCATTCAAGTATAATACCACAGGGTCCCGAATAAAGTGAAGAGTACTCTAGACTACAGTACGTTTATCCGAAGGGAAGAAAAGAAGAAGCAGGGAGGAAAGGGGAGACGAAACTATCTACAATAGATATACTCCTTTTCTCCAGATCTTCATTCGATATATCTGATAAAGATGGGGTCATCTTTATATGATGGTGTGTATCCATTGAATCGTTATGAGAATACGGTTACAGTACACTTTTGTCCTTTCGAGATTTACCTACCGTATTTATTCGTCGTGACGTTGCAGCTTCGATAAATATCATTGACCAAAACCGCCAACTAACTTACTGCACAGAGACTATGATACCAACCTGCGGTAGCTATCACCTGTCGTGGTTAGAGAGAGGCACTGGAGCCGAGTGGCTGGGTCGTGGAGGTTTAAGCCGGCAGCTGTAATAGTCAAGCCTGGTCCAACGGAATCAACCGAGAAAGTCTACCGCACCGGGCTCAAGAAGGTGGGATTAACCTGTAGGAAGGAAGGAAGGAAGGAAGGAGGAGGGGGTGGGGATGGGTTTGTTACGTCATTAATACTCCTCGAGGGGGTTGGTTTATGTGGGATAAGGCAAGGGATGATGTGCGTCATAGACTAAGGCAGGTTGGTGGTCTACCGCTATCTCGGAAGAGGTACTGGAGTATCATCCTCGGACTAAGAGTAGAATAGAATAGCCTTCAAATCTTTCTCCATCTCTCCCTACAAAAGACTTCCCTACAGATACTCGATGTTCTCATATCATCGATCTAGTACTCGTAATGCCCCAAATCATACTAATCAATGGAACCGGATGAGAGACCTCTCTCTCCCTCTCTCTTGCTCATCCATTGTTGGAAGTTCATTAAGAGTACATTTTTTGGCAGATCCACTCACGATCTATCCCCTTCCTTGTGGTGATACGAAAGTTAGTCTAGATCATCCGGGTTGAGCAGGGTAGGCTGTCATGATTTATCGATCGGCCCGGGCTGGGCCTAGAGGCGGAATGGTAGTCTACCGCCGGACGTTCCTCTAGGGAATGGTGTTCATTGGTGGGTATAGGCGCTGAGGTATCGGGATCACAAAGGCCCCTCGAAATAAGAGAAAGGTGGGGGAAAAGAAAGAAGCACCTACAGTAGTGATCGATGTTCTCATGGATAACTCTCGAGCCTCTCTTTCCTTTCCACCATGGGCCTCAAACTCCCCTATTTTAGACAATGAATCTATAATACAAGAGCGACAACGTATTCATTACATGTAAATAACTTGATGATATTGGGTAGCCATTCGTCATTCTGCCAGCCTTCGGCCATTCGCTCATCTGATAGTGCCGTAGATCTGGTAGGGCCGGATCCGGAGGGGGGTTAAGGATTCCACCTGTTTTCTTGTGAGGATCGAGAAGGTTTCGATTTATCATAATATGGAATATTGGTGAATCATGTTATAGAGATTATTACCATTCTAGCCCAGGGTTTGTTCGGTGCGCCGAGCGGCAGATTCACCATGATTCAGTGGTATTACAACTTATGATACGTCAATCTAGCATACATGATGCCCTACTCTTACAGGAATTGGGAGGTTTAGGGGTAATTTTCGTAATAGTGTATTGGGTTTTGGTTTGGCGGGCCGCAGGATATATATATGGGGGAAAAAAAGCCGTTTTTTTCCCGCGAATTCAATCTTCGCTATGATACTATAAAAGCTCGAATACGAAGTCATATCCGGCTGCCTAATTGACTGGTGATGTGGGCAAAAGACTAGTAGGTTGTAAAAAAACTTGGAGCTATGGGGAGTTGGAGGGGTGGTGAAATATTTCATCTGCAGTAGAAACATTGCACGATCTTAGTGATAAAAGAAACTGACCCCCCCCCCGTTTTACACCAAAAATGGGCCTTTTCACCTCATAAAATCACGCCAAGTTGCTTCGCAAAATAATATTAAAATTCCTCAGAGTCTTTAGACCTGTCTAGATATTATCATTTATATGTGACAAGCTCTGTTAGCCACTGCCCATAGTGCAATACGGTATCAGGAATAATGATGGTTGCCAAAAGGTATGATACATCAATCAGCTTGGCATACACCGAGTGTTCATTTAGAGATTCAATGATTGAGGAGGGCGATAAGGTCGTGACCTTGCAGTGATCTAATATTATGCTTCATTAAAGTATCATACAATACACACTTCTTCCACCTTTCAACCCGACCCACTCACGGTACTGTAGCCCATCTCTCAGCAATTGTTAGTACGATATAATTATTATGTAGTATATATTAAATCATGGATTATATAAATTTACCACCGGTATCCTACCACCCCTACCCAACCTTACGGTACGATACAAACGCACTCGAGAGTTGAAGGCAAAACTAAAGACCGAGTGATATAGTACGACTTTACCGCCACCCCCCTAAGGGCGTTGCACCGTTGGAAATAGGATACAAGTACCGCAACCCGGTCCGCGGCTGAGCTCGGACGGTCGCATGCGATGAATGCATAAGTGGAAAACTTCCTGCAGCCGTGCGCAAAAGGGACGGATCGACGGAAAGGTTTGATCCCGGGTTTGAGCAAACTGTTTGGGCTCGGGATGGGCTTGGGAGGGTGTGGATGGGCTACTAGTACCTGGAGCCACAATGATGATGTAGAATGATGCCGTTTTAAGTCTTGATTGTGTGTAAATTACTAGTACAGTATTTGAGCTGCAGATCGTTCATCGGAGGAGGGTTGAGTGCTGTGCTGTACCAGTACAGTACTCTACCGGCACTGGTACTCTATTTATGCATTGAATACTTGTACTGTGCAGTATAGTGGGCTAGAGACTACAGGAGTATGATAGTAACGAGTCGATTAGCTGTATCAATGCCTCTACCGGCAGGATACGATTATATTTCGTGGCGAGGGCAAGAGGCGAAGGGGGCTCGTGTGGCTGAAGTAGCACTAGGATTGTAGTCCGTGCATCGGTGTCCATCCTAGCTGTGTTAATTTACTTGAGCACGATAGCCCGTTGAATTGCTCTCCTGCTTTGCCTCTCTCTCTCTCTCTCCTCCGCCGCGTTTCTTCACTCCTACTTTCGTAGGCAAGCAAGGCCTCTGCTAAACTTCACTTCACTTCCTCCCCCCTTCTCTCCTATCTTCCCTTTACTTCTGTCTGAACCATTTCGTTATCTTCTTAAAGGAAACAAAAAACGGAACTTTATAACCGTTCCAATGTCCACGACCACCTTCCCCGATGCGCCAACCTCTCCACCTCCACCTCCTCCAGCCCCCACCCCGTCCACCAGTAGTACGAATAGTGGCCAACTCCAGCAGCCAAAACGCTCACTATTCGGGTTGAAAAAGAGGTCGACGCAAAACCTCGGTGCCTCGTCGTCGTCAAATACCCTCGCTTCGACCGGGAGCTCGCTGAGGAGCGGGGAAAGTGCGGAGAGTTTGGACAAGACTTCTGCTGGTGCTACGGCGTCTACTGTTACTGCTGTCGCCGCCTCTGGTGGCGGGGCGAGAGGGGCGGAAGGAGGAGGGGGGGTGAAGAAGAGGAAAGGAGTTTTCGGGAGAAAGGTAAAGAATGATTCGGGTGGCGCGAGCTTTACGAGTATTGATGAGGATAAGAACAATGAGGGGGATGGTGGTGATAATAATAAAGGAGGAGGAGGCGGGGATTCTTTAAACGAGAATGGGAGGGAACGGGGCGCCAGTGAGGATGATAGGAATACCGGTAGTTTTCCGTCTGATTCAGATGAAGATATGTAAGTTGAGGTTCGCTTGACTTGATTCACCGGTTTTTTTGCCCTCGCACCGAACATGTGTTCTATTACTACTGTATGCATTCTTGTGGACTGCCTTGGATATAAGCTCGCCTTATTCCCACCAGCATTTTCTTTTTTTCTTTTCAATTTCCTTCCCTCACTCTTCCTTTTCTTTCCTCTTTTCTTTCCTTCTTTCTTATCAATTTTCCTTTCTTCCCATCTTTTTTGTTTTATTTGATTATTCACTTGCGGCTTGTCGTGACTGACATGGCTGCTGCTGCCGCCGCTGTCAGGCCTGCTCACCCAATTACGGATGCGTCCGGTTACCTCAAATCGTCCTCTGCTCCTTCAAACGGACAACCCTCCCCATCCGGGTCTGGACGGCCTTCTCACGCTGCAACCTTTTCCCCGTACTCAAGTACAACCGCTACCGTAACCGCTGGAAACGCCAAACCTGAGATTGGAAGCGGGAAGAAGGGTTCAGGTGGTATTTTGGGTGTTCCATTTTTACGACGTAGCACCTCTCCCCAACCGCCGGAGAAACAGGCGAATACGAGTTCCAATAGCGGTGGCGGCCTGTCTACCATATTTTCTAGTAGTAATCCAAGTGCCCCCAACCAATCTTCACCCTCATCGCCCTCGGCGGCTCGTCCCGCCACATCTGGAGGGGAAGTTGGTCGTATGTCCGAAGATCAAAACCGACGCTCTGCTCGTTCGTCTGTTGGAACCTCAGATGGAAGTGATATAGCTGCTACAATGCCACCAAAGGTAGCCTCTAGTGAACGCGATCCCAAACCTTGACCAAGTATTTTGACTGAAACTCATGCATAGCCGATAACCACTTCCGAAAGCGGCGTGAATGCAGATGGGACTATAAAGACAACCATAACCCCGCCCACGCCCACAGATTCGCAGCAGCACTTCCCACTAAAGAGTCCAGTTGGCGCAGTGCAAGCTGGGGATAACGGCGTGAAGAAGAGGGGTAGAACAAATTCCTTGGGTAATATTCCCAGCAAGCTGTCCCAGAGTATGACGGCGCCCCTGACTCCGACGATTGAAGGTGGTGCTACTCCAGGCGCAAGTCAACAGCCCGGTCAAGGCAATAATACGAGCGGCGGGTTCTTTCAATCCATGTTTTCGGTTGCACAGAATGCAGCAACAACCCTAGGTAATACTATTGCTAATGCCAACGCTGCAAACACTGCCAGCGGGATCCGATCGAGAAGTGGGACGGGGAGTTCGGAGCCCGGGAAGGGCGAGGCTGGGGGGGGAACTGTGCAGCAAGGCGGAGGCTCTGGGGTCGAGGAAGGAAAGGACGAGCCGCAGAAACGGCCTGCCGTCGAGACGTTGGGCCAGGGTGAACTTAGCTTGGGCAGCTTGGGCATACTCCCTAATTCGCAAAAATCGAGCGCGTCACCTAGCGAGGGCCGGCCCTCGAGATCAGCAAGTGTTAATAGTCACGGGGCAAACTCGGAGACCGGAGATAGTCGCGCAGTCACCGGAAGCGGTGGTGTCACGCTGCAAACCGGGGTTTCCGCTGTTCCAGTCTACCGGGCAGGGTTTGTTGACGGGGGGCTCAGTGATGAGGCTCTCCAATCCCTGGATTCTGCTGTTGGCTCCCGCGGTGGCCTCGAGGCTGCTGGAGATAGTGCTTTTAACAGCCCCGTTGGCCCTAGCGGCTCTTATAGTTTGGAGAATTTGAGGAAAACACCCATGGCGGAAGATTCCGCTTTTATAGGCCGGGACAGCGACTACGCCTTGGAGAAGAGTCCCCTAAATCCTCCGGAAGATCGGGATGACACCTGGTCCGGCGATGCTGACCAGCGGAGGTCTGGCAGTGTGAGAAGCGGTGGCCGGCGGAAGCGTGGGTCGTCTGCGGCTTCCGGGGCGAACCCACAGCCGGTACCTAAACCTACTGGATTCGCTGTTGCGCCTAAGAGACGTAACCGGGAATTTCACGAGATGTTTAGGTCTGTGCCTGAAGATGATTATCTGATAGAGGATTACGGATGCGCTCTGCAAAAGGAAATCCTGCTTCAGGGGAGGCTCTACGTTTCCGAGGGGCACATATGCTTTTACTCTAATATTTTTGGATGGGTCAATACATTGGTCATCAGCTTCGATGAAATTGTCAGCGTTGAGAAGAAGAATACCGCTATGCTGTTTCCCAATGCGATTGTCATTCAAACACTTCATGCACGGAATGTCTTTGCAAGTTTTATATCCAGAGACAGCACATATGATCTTATTGTTGGTATTTGGAAGATTGGACATCCGCAACTTGTTGCCGGCGCTACTGGGGTTAGGCTTGAAGAGGGTGGGGATGCTGATGGAGGTGATCAGGCGGATGGGGCAAGCGAATACGAGGAGGAGGATGGAGATGGCGACGAATATGAGGATGCTAGCAACGACGACCTAGGAGAGAGTTACACCGATGCAGGCGATGTCATGCTTTCCGATGATAAAGGCAAGAGCGGGGGTGGGGCACCCAAGTCAGTGAGCAGAAAGGCTAGCCAAGCGGTCCTAGGTGCATCCAATGGGGATGGTAACAGCCCGGTGGTGGACTATCCTGGACCTCAGACTCACCCTCCGACGTCCTGCAATGATGACCACTACGACAGGCCACTTTGCGACGACATTATTCCTGCCCCACTCGGGAAGGTTTACTCACTTGTTTTTGGCCCTGCCAGTTTCCCGTTTATGTCCCGGTTCTTGGCGGATGAGGAGAAGGTGCTTGAGCTCTCAATCCCGGATAAGGGCGAATGGGTCGAAGGGCCGGATGGAAAGAAGACTCGCAGTTTCTCTTATATCAAACCTCTTGGCGGCGGTATCGGGCCGAAGCAGACAAAATGTAATATCACAGAGACTCTAGACAATTGCGACTTGGAGGACAATGTCATTGTTACTGCCACTACCCAAACGCCCGACGTCCCTTCCGGAAACATGTTTATGGTCAAAACTCGCTACTGTCTTACATGGGCGGACGACGGCCAAACAAAGCTTGTGACAACTTGCACAGTCGAATGGTCCGGGAAGAGTTGGCTTAAGGGTAATATGATCCCCCTTCAAAGCAATTGCCGCGGTGCCATGCCGACTAACCATCACTAGGTCCAATCGAAAAAGGAGCCAACGACGGCCAGATCGCTTACAACAAAAACCTACGTATCGCACTCAAGAAGGAAGTCCAACCGAAGGAGCCCATCGGTAAAGCTAAGAATAAGCTTAAGAAGCGCAAAAAGGACTTGAACGCTAGCGAAGCCATCGGCTCTGCTGCTGGCGGAACCGTAAAAGGGCGCGAGGCGCAAGCAGCCGGCTTCGAGAGCTCCGCGGACCAAGATAACTGGGGCGTATTCGCTCCATTGAAGACGTACCTGGGGCCTGTAGCTGACATCATCAGCCCACTGATCGGCGGCGCACCAGGACTTGTTGCAATATGTCTTGTCCTGACTGTATTCTTTTGGTGGCAAAGTCGTGGTGCTTACTCCCGGCATGCTAATACAGCCATTGGCGGTGGTTCGGGCATGCATCACCCACAGCAGTACTGGGACACCCTCTGGCGCTCGGAGGAGGACGGATTATGGGAGTGGTTGGAAGACCGCGTCGGAATCAACGAGGTCATTGCCCCCCCTTCCCCCCGCGCGAATTCTTTCGAGAGAGCTGCGCGGTTGAGACGTGGTGGTGGTGATGGTGCTGCAGGCGCTGGCCTGACGCAGGGCATGAAGCGCCGGGAGGTTGAAGATGCGATCGGAGTTATGGAGGAGCGGTTGGCGATACTTCGGAAAGTGGTTGAGGAGGGGAGGTATGGTGATGGTGCTGATTGAGTTGATTAGTTGTCTGGAGGCGCGACTGGAAGTGGTAGGGACAGGACATTGCTTTGCCTTGTTTTTTTGATTATTGATTTCTTGGGTAAGTCTATTTTCTTTCCTTGATGCCTGTCAATCACAGCGTTTTTTTGTTTTTTTTCTTATTCTAGTTTGGAAAGCTGGCATGTTTGTTGCTCCTGGCGCTGGGTGTAGTTTAGTCTATTTAAGTAATTTTACTTTTCCGATTCCTTTTTTTTCCTTTTCCCTTTTTTTTTTTTTTGTATTCACCGTCATCACCATCAGCATTAAAATTTTCTAGTTTGTTGGAATATATTGGAATATCATTTATACCATAAGTAGCAAAAAATAATTATTTATCGCGGGCAAATCTGAGCAAAGTTGGTGCACGAGTGATGTGCTATGATGATACCCTTTCTTTATCCCGATAAAAAAGTTGGCCGCTGGAATACTGTACCGTAATTTAGATATAGGTATGATTAATCCCCCCCCCTCCTTGATATGTGAAGGGCCTATAAACGCCGGATTTGTTATGATGATGATGATGGATAAAGTGCTAAATGATAGTAATGTAAAGAAAAGAAAAGAAGAAAAAAAGTGAAGATGAGCGAGGGAGAAAGAAAAAGAAAAAGAAAATGACTACTAATACAGTATTCTATGATACCTTCGGCCCTTCCTCCCTCCCTCCCTCCTCCTCCTACTTACTACCATTGCGTGTTCAATTTATGTTCTATAGAAAAGGGTTTTTTTTCCCAATCCATATAACACCGCTACTTGCCGCAAACTATTCTGCCTCATCGACCCTGCTCAACTGCCCCCCATTACTTCCCCCACTCCCCCCGCGACTGCCGGTCGGTGGATGTGGCCTCTTGCTTCGGGCCCCTTCCTTTAGCTTCTCCCACTTGATCTTGAACTTCTCGACGATCTTGCCTAGTCTTTCATTCTCCTTGGCTAACTTCTCATTCTCGCCCCTCGCCTCGGCCAACTCCCTCTCGAGCGCGGCGATCCTTGCCTCGCGATCGTCCTCCTCCTCTTCCGCCTCGCTCCTCTCCCTCTCCCTCTCCCGCTCCCGCTCCCTCTCCCTCTCCCTCTCCCTCTCCCTCTCCCTCTCCCTCTCCCTCTCCCTCTCCCACTCCGACTCGCCACCGACGACGACGGCAGCGGCGCGGCCCTCCGCGAACTCCGCGTCGTCGGGCTCGTCGTAGGGTACGTGTAGCCAGGACTTGCGCTGAACTTGGTTGAGTATGTCAATGCCGGCGTCGGGGTTGTCGCGGTTGTTGGTCTTGGTGAAGGCCATGAGGGAGTTTTTCAGCATGTTCTCGCTTTCTCGGGTTTTGCGTTGCCAGGATTGCATGGTGCGGGACATGTGGTCTATTGTTTGGCGGAGGCCCGTGTTTTCCAGTTGAAGTTCCTCTTTGGTTTTCGTGTGGCCAGCCAGGCCGGGGTCTCTCTGATTCTGGGTTTGGGGAGAAGGGGATAGTGCTCTGGAGGAGAGGTCTCGAGGGAGGGATTCGAAATCGTCTATCGGGGAGTTTTGACTGGCTGGTGAGGCATCGCGGCGGACGACGCCGGCGTAGGATAGTGTGCCGCCGGATAGGGGAACCACGTAAAAGCTTTCTCCACCATTAGGGTCGTTGGTTGGCCAACCTTTTTCGAGGCCTCGACCACGACCGTGCTTTTCTACCCAGCTCTTTGGGAGGACGTTCCGGCGGGCTTCGCGATCCTTTTCCTCGTCTCTTTCGTCATCGTTTAGTAGTGGTAGGCCAGCGAAGGCTAGGGATGTGGCGAATGGACTGCCGACCCGTGAGATGAATGTGTTTAGTGAAGAGTAGAAATTGCTGAAGCCTTCCTCTGGATCCTTTCGCTTGGGTTCGTCCGGGGGTAGGATGGTCAGTGGGTTAGTTGTTGGTTTCGCCGATACGTCTATTGCCGGCGGTCGATCCCCAGTGCGTCGCCGGTTTGGCGACTGCGAGGGTGCGCCGGGAACCCTGGGTGCGCCAGGGAGCTGGATCCCACGAGCAGACGCTAAATTTGTTGCTAGGGACGACGAAGACTTCTGTAACCTTGGCGGGTAAGGCGCACCACCGGTATTCGCGAACGGTAATGAAGGCGGGGAAGTAGGTGTATCCTTCGATGAGACTTTTTCCCCACCCTTCGATGGCTCAGTCGTAGTGCCCGAGCCCCCCGCTCCAACAACAGTATCAAGCCCACCTTGACTTTCCTGATCTTTGCTCTTCTGTGCTGGCCGCTCGGCATCCCGTCGGAGTTGGGCTTCCCATCGTTGGTGTTCTTTGGTGAGTAGTTCGAGGGTGCGTAGGGCCTCCGGGTCTTTCGTTAGCTTTGCGGCAGCTGTGAATGAGGTCGCTGCCAGAGAGTGAGAATTTGCGGCTGCAAGGAGAGTGGCGGAAGGGTAAGGGGGTTGAGCTGAGGAGAGGGTTTTCGAGGCCTGGCAAGCGTGAAAGTGGGCCTAGAGTTTGGTGTGTTAGTGTTTGCTTCGGTTGGAAACAGTGGTAGTGGGGGGAGAGGGCTGTAGGGTAAGTATACTACCAGAGCTAGAGGCGATTCCTCCATGATGAGTTTAAACTGCGGGAGGGTAGCGGGCAGGCGCAGGGTTGGGGTAGGGCTCCAAAAGCGCTGCTGCTGTTGTGGGATCGGATTGGCGGAGAATAAGAGAGGAGAGATGAAGGTGTTCACTCGATGAGCTCGATGAGCTTTATCTTTAAATCCCGCCACAATAATACCCCGCGTGAGTCTTAAGCCTCGAAGCCACACCTTGAATGTTGCTCAGATTCGAGATAAACACCTGGACAGGGTAACCGATATCAACCTTATTGTGGTGGCTTGTTTAACTACTGTACTGTATCACACACACTATAACCGATTTAGGGGGAAACATTCATCCTGTACTAAATTTTATTTTTCATAATCCTACAATGCAATACCTTTTTTTTGGATTATCCAAACACGATTAACTCATACGAGGAGCATCACAAGATTGCGGGAATATTCGCAAGGGACCGACATCAATAACCCGATCTCGCACTATTGGGGCAATTTTTTTTTCTTTTCGTTTGCAGAAAGGAAAGTAAGAAAGAATAATTAAATTTAGAAAAGAACATTAACTTTTATTTGCTCTCCGGCTGCTTAAGCCACTTGCCCAAGCCAAGCCCCTCGAGCACCTTGGCGAGTCCAAGGCCGCCAAGAATGTTCCTAACGATACCGCCCAAGCCAAGGGCGTCCAACTAAAATAGTTCCCGCTGTTAGTCTCCTGCTTCCTCCACAAGAACAAAGCGTGGGAGGAAAGAAAAGGACACGGAAGCGTGGAAGGTTGCGCACCAAATTCCCGACAAGGCTCAAAACACCATTCAGCAGCAATCCGACAGCGGAAATGATCTGGAACAAAGGATCCCCGAGAAGGTCGAGGAGAGGGCCTAAGTTCTTGTTTGCATGCGGCATGTCCTTGATCTTATCTTTAGCATTCTGGATCGTCTTTGTGACATCTCCGGTCAACTATAGTAGGGTGGTTAGCTTTCCGGTTCGTCAGAAGGAAGGGAGAGGGAGAGGGAGAGGGGGGGAGGATGAATACTTCCGTAAGACTTCGAGCAAGGTGCTGCTCCTCTGGTGAAGCTTCGCTGTCGGCAGCTTTGTACTGTGCACTGCGGGCAACCTTTCCGCCAGGGTCAAGGGCCTTGATAGCCCCGTGAGTCTCCTGTAGGATCCCGGTTGCCTGTTGGATAAGTGGCTTGAGCTGGTCGACTAGCTTCTCTTCGTCGAGGTCTTCTTTCTTGGTGTTGTTTGCTTTGTCGACATGCTATATCACTCACCCTTAGCTCCCGTAACTCAAACCGGAACCGGAAGGGGAAAGAAATGCAAAGCAGGAAGGGGGTTACTCACTTCGGTAATCGTTTGCAGAATTGGCTTCAATCTGTCGATAGCGGGGTCGATAATACCGGACATCTTCTTCGCGATCTTGGCGTCATCTTCTCTGGCGTCGCCATCGGATTTTATGCCCTCCTTTGCAGTGTCTGTAGAAGCATTTTCGTTCCCGACCTTCTCTGCGCTGATGGGCTCTGGAGGGACGTTCGTGAGGTCAGTTTCGGTAGGCATGATGGGTGGTAGAAATGTGGATAAAAGTGTTTTGAACGAGATAAAGTAGTAGTGAATTAGGCCAAATAACAATAAGACTTTCCGCCTGATGAACTCTAGAGAAGGCTCTTTTGGTGGCATTATATAACTTACCGCCTTTTACTTCCCTAACCTTCTATCTCTGCCTCCAAAAGGGCATTACCTACTAATACCGGCAACATTAGTGGTTGAAGTAATGACCTCGTCATTGCGTCAGAATAGAATTGAATAGATGCAACACCCCCCCAAGCCGAGCATGTCCCTACCGGAGCACTCTTACGAAGGAGGGATCTTTGCTTGAACGTTCGATGAGAAGCCCAGAACCAGGATCCGACTTAGTGAGGTCCTTGGGGAACGAATTTGGGAAACAGGATCGCCAGCGGGGGGGTGCGTCTGTGATGGGAACCAATACCCCATCGGCACCAGGCATGACGCACCAGCCACTATTTTTTTTTTCCTTCGTAAGCAAGAAACAGCTGGAGGGGGGTGGAGTGGCAAAGCCATCATGGACAGTCACTCGGGGACGTAAAGTTGGGGGTGATTTTTCGATCAGGTAGGGAAGGGGGGGGGGGTGCGAAGATTATTAGAATTGTGTGGGGAGGAATATCGCTACGGGGAGGGGGGTATGTCGGGAACATAGATACTCCCAAGAGTCCTCAAAATACGCAGTTCTCATCCTAACCTCATTTGAGTAAATCCCTTAGTGGTATCATAGCGGCTGCTATACTAATAGTGTGCGTGCTTCATAGCCTGAGGTGCGTATCTGACTTTCCGACATTCCTACAAATCAGCATGCCTCCTGATGCGGTTTTACAGGGGAAGGGAAGAGGGATTTTTTTTTAAAAAAAGCTTGGGCTAGGGAGCCTAGATTCTATGCAATTTGTGGGATGTGCCCTTTATGCTGCGGCCGGAATCTTGGAGACTGTTGGTTTGATTTCGGCAGCATTGGGCACTCTATCGATCCAACTTGTTAGTTTATTTTCCGTCCCGCATCTGCACCACCCAATTTTACGGAAATCGAGTATCATGGGCTACTGTGATGGGGTAAAATCTTCAGCTACCAAGATATACTGTAGAAGGAACCAAACTTGATATTCTACCCACAAAAGACTGGCTAAACATGACATTAGCAAGTATCATAATCGCGGCGACTGAGTCTTGGCAGGAACCAACCCTTGTCCCTCTCGTTCTCAATTATTTTTTTTCCCTGTTCACCATCCCTGTAATGACGTTTCCGACAGGACATGGCGTTCAAAACTGGCCTTGTCCTGCATATCAACGGGGCACACGCTCCTATCCATCTCGTCCAACGTCACAGGATATCCAATTCAAGGAAAATTGACAGTCGATGATGGGACTTTGAGGAACTCTCTAGAGAATCATGTTCTCTGATCTTCTATGGCTTTTATCTGACGAAGAGCGGTATATGTTTTTTTTATAGTAAATGTTGGCAGAGTATATTAAGCACGGGGCTTCCCCCGTTCCTCGAGATCTTATCTCTGAAAAAAAAAAAAAATCCGAACCAGAAGAGAGAAAAATAACTCTAACTTCTATACATTTTCATACTCACGGTATATCTGACGAATATCTATCTACCATTCCCTTTGTTTCCTTTCATTTTATTGCTCCTATCCTTTAGACATCACACGAACGGTTTGGCGAAATGGCCACAGCAGAAGCAACGAAGCCAGAGACGGGGGAGGCGGCCTCAAACCCAGGCTCCCCAGTGCAAGATCGAGCCCGGGACCAAAATCGCTCGGAAAGTCAAGCCCGAAGCGAGAGGCGTCGCAACAGGAGGCAGGACCAACGGAATGGCGATACCAACGGCAGTCCAAGTGATCGAGCTTCTGATGACCACGAAAACGGCTCCTCCGAGGCAGGCGCTCCCACTTCCGACAACGAGCCCCCGGCCCGGTCGCGATCCCGTCGCGGTGGGAGGAAGAGACGAGGAAAGAGGGGCGCTGGTGGCAACCTTCGGTCTGTAGACGAGACGGACGACGATTACGATGAGCAAGAAGAGCAGAGAGCTCAGCAGCAGCTTCAGCTTCAGCGCCAGCGACAGCAACAGATGATGCAGCAGCAGCAGCAGCAGCAGCAACAGCAGCAGGTGCAACAAACTGGCGGCGGAGGCGGTGGAAGGGATAAGCCCTTAAAACTTAGATTGGATCTTAATCTCGAAATCGAGATCGAGCTCAAGGCAAAGATTCATGGTGATTTGGAGTTATCATTATTGTAAGTGCTTTCAACTGTTTTAAATATATTGAACGTACCTGCTAACCGCCTGGAGGTCATGAAAACTTAGTTCTTGAGGCCTTCAAACTTGAGGCCTTCATACCTCTCTCATACCTTAAAGCTTTTTTTCTTTCATTCTTTCTTTTGTATTAAATGGAGGCGATTGGGATTTTTTGCTTTAATCTGGTGAAAATGGGATGGGGGGGGCAGGGTTTGATAGAGTAACCACTTTGTATTAAGTCTTTCATTATTGTGGGCGTCTGCTAAGACGTTTTGTATGGCTTCATTGAGCCCTCGTGTTCCCTGAGCCCGCTCACGGCCTATCAAATTAATTTGTGTTTAACTTAAATGTGAATTTCGTATGATATTAGATTTTCTTTTCTTTTCTACTGAAAACCCTGAGCTTTCTCTGTCTTCGCCTCCTGTCTCTCGAAACTATTTATTTAGCCACTTAGCCGATATAAATTCGGCTTTGGGGGGGGGGGGGTTGGTAGGATATCTTGGGTGAAGTAGTCTACCGTACTCGTAGACAACCGTAGAATCTCGAATAGTTGAACCGTGCACTCGTCAACGTCGTTAGAGTTGCCTCCTCTGGTAAGGCTTCATACTATTTGTTGGGCGCTCCCGAGTCGAACTATGGCGATCTTAGCCAAAGACCTCTGGGGTCCTGTTACCCGATTGGCCAACTAATCAGTTCCCGTTTCTAGCGTCTAACTCTAGGCCGGCCGGGCGGCTCACCTTTTTTCTATGGATTATATTATAGAGTTTGATTGTTTGAGGTTTTCCAGTAGCTGCCGTTCCACGAAATAGTGACTTTACCAAAGCTCGAACAAGCGCAGAACCCAATGTTACATACAAATGCGCCCCAGAGAGAATAAAAACGGGTTTCTCCAGGCTCACCTGCAAGTTACCGTATGTCTACCGGTGCTCGTAATTTTCTGAGGTTTGCAAACACGACTGTTATTGCATAACACCAAAATCCTGAGGCTCTAAACGATTTTTTGCTGGCAGGCAATAGCAGTTGTGTTTGCAAACGTCAGAAAATTACGAGTATCACTATCCTGCCCCTCCATTCTATTACTTCCTACGGTACTCGAGTAGAATCCCTGTGCCAAGACGTCATAGGCTCAACATCAACCAACTGGATCCCGGCCAATCGTTCCTTCCTGTCATACCTTGTCCCTTCTCGCTTTCCCGCCCTAGCTTACCAGTCAAGTCGAGATCCATGCCAGGTGATGTAACTCCTTCGGGCTTCCACGATAATAAGAATCTACCCTATTGACTTTAAAACCTGGAATAATTACGTCAGATCTTTCCTTGGTGCTTCTATGCTCGAGTGAAGCTTGAAAGCCACAGCGATGGTACGAGTAGAGACCTTTGGTGGGAAGTGTGTAACCTCCCCCCCCCCCGATTTTATTTGCCTTCAGCCAATCGAAACAATCAACTAACTTAGACTGCAAGTATTTTGAAGCTTGGAGCTGTTGTAGGCTCGCTGGTGTTCGTACGCAAGCCGCTCTGTGGCGAGAGGGGGGTTACGAACTTTCCTGCTACCGCATCTAGCACTATGGTTTCTTGTGTTGGACTACCTACGCCATCTTGGACCCATTTGGAATCCGTTCCAAGAAAGTGCTTTGGTGGGCTAGAGTAAAAAAAAAACAGGTTATAGGAGAAGGTACTCGTACGTGTTTCTAGGAATGAGTGCCTAGTGGGAACCAATTAGTGGTAACTAGCCTAGCAGGAATATATATCATCTATCTCACCCATTCTCTCTATCTCACTCTCCCCCTTCCCATCCACCAGCCTTTCCATCTTCTACACTCTCTCCACCGCCTTAATACTAACCCCCCGAGCTCTTATCTTACTGCCTTTTTTTTCACACCACCGTTCAATCCCAGTAATGGCAACCCAAGGCCAAACCCGCACCAGCGACCTCTCCGAGACCGAGTCAGAATACGACCCACCACCACGAGCTCAATCCCGCCGCCGGGGTCGCGGTCGCTCAAACAGGAACAAGCAAGCCGGTGGTCAGCAACAACAACAGCAACAATCTGGTCCCCTCCAAGGCCTTGGAAACCCCGGCCAGCAGCTCTCCCAGACAACCGGACAGATCGGTGAAGTTGCGGGCGGCCTAGGCGGGGTGGTCTCAAATACCCTCGGCCAGACGGCTGGTCAGGTTGCCGGAGGAGGGGGCGGAGGCAAGAAGAGCGATACGCTGAAGTTGAGGCTGGACTTAAATATTGATATTCACGTCGAGCTCCGAGCTAAGATTCATGGCGATCTTGAGCTTTCGTTGCTGTGAGTGATCCCCTTAGCCATTAGTACTTGCTCCCAATTTTCCTTTTCGCCCTTTTTTTTCTTTTGTTCTTTTTTTTAGGGGGCTTTCTGAGTTAGGTGCTATCGATAGCTCATAAGGATTATCGTTAGGGGTTAGACAGTGACAGAGGCTAAGTGGTTACTATTTCGGGTTTTTTTTAGAAATTGAGGACCCTTCCTTTTCTTGAAAGATTTTGCTGTCTTTATCTATCTACACTTTGTTTTATAAGGGGGGTTTGGGGGGTGAGAAACAAATGGAGGGGGAGGGGAGAAGGGGGAGCGGGGAAGAGGATAGTGGGTTTTTGGCTTTAATTCCGGCTCCCCTTTCGGCTTCTTGATTTTTATTCTTGGGGAGAGGGTGTTACTTTAAGTGTCATACGGATTGTAACATTATTCTTGTTTTCCTTTTCCTTTCCTTTCCTCTCATGTCTTTTCTTTTTACTTCTCCGAATTTTACCATTTCCGCGCATCGTGAATAAGAGGATATAAGGGGGTTTCGTGAATTATTTTTACCTAAAGTATCGCATCAAAACAAAAAAAGAAACCCCCTCAGCTTGTGATGTGTTCTCCCAGACGGCACTTCCAGTCAAGTATTCCATGGTAGGGAAGGAGGGCGCCCCGACGGGGGCAGTATAGTCAGTCTACCGCCCATGCTGTTACGATACTTTTTTGCAGAAAACATGTCATCAAATGTCACTCGCCGGTCGTAGAAATCATGGCAAGGGGAAAACCCAACGTGACACAAGACCGGTTTTTACCTCTCCAACTTACGACGCAACACCCGACAAGGGATCGAAAAATCAGTGACGTCTTGCGAGAAGAAAATCTTGGTCCGGACCCCGTTGCCGTTCAACTCTGACCTACTATACCTTCCCACGAGACCCCCCAACCTCATCCATTATGCCAACGGAGCGCCACTCAAACACCCACTTGCCCAAACTCTTCAGGAAAAGAAAAAGAAAAGAAAAGAAAAGAAAAAGAGTTTCTCATCGTGTGTCGTTTGGCCAGGCAAAGGGTTCTTTCTGCATCATCTGCCAGACCTTAATTTACGTAGGCAGGCAGGAAGGAAGGAGGGAAGGAAGGAAGGAAGGAAAGCCAGACAAACAAAACAAAAAACAACCCTCCCGTTTGACAAGATATCGTGCAAGCTACTATCGTATCGTACTTCGTACATACAAGTAAAAGAAAATAAAAAATGGTCCTCGGCCTCCTAATCCTAACCGCAATCCCAACGACAATCGGCGTAGCCCAAGGGATAACCCAAGACCGCCGACAACGTGACGCCGAAGCCGCGGCGAAAGCTGCCGGCTTACCGACTTACTTTTCGCTCTATACGTCGTCGGATATAAGGGAATTGGACTCTAAAGATATCACGATCCGTGATGGAAAGGTTTCTTCCCCTCCCACCTCCCCCTCCTATTAATACAGTGCTGAACTTTTTTTTTGTTGTTGGCTCAAGTTCTACATCGGTTGCAAAGAATACCACCCCTTCGCCGGATACCTGCGCAACATGCTGGACACCGAGATTCAGGCCATGGTGACGACGACATGCAATGATCCGCCGGCTATGGGCTGGGTTTACGTGCACGGGGGAACGCACGAGGTGCGCGTGGGGAATAAGGCGGAGGCGTCGGAGCACAGGTTTGGGGTTTGGGGGTATGAGAATGGGCTTTTGATGGATGGGAAATCGGCTTTTTGGGCTGTTGAGGAGGAGGAGGGGGATGGAGGCGGAGGGGAGTGGCGGTTGTATTATTTTGAGGATGGCGACGAGGGGGAGGAGGAGAGGAGGAAGGGGAAGGGGAAGAAGGCGGTTGAGGTTAGTGTTAAGAAGACGAATATTAGCGACCTGATTCCACCAAAGTAACTTAGGGGATGGCGATGGTCGGTGGAGGGGCTGTTGTTTGTGGTATACTGTGGCTGTACGTATGGGAAAGTTTGGTTGGTGTGTAGCACATAATTGTCTTTATCAATCCAGGCATCATGCCCTTCTTGAGAGATCAATGCGATCTCCCCCAATTTTCGTCTTCTGCCTTTGTGGAAATATTTCTGTCAAGGAAGGCTCCTGAACGGAAACGGTGATTGGGAAGGTTTAGGCAGAGGAGAATCACCCGAATGCTAACCCATGCGCTATTTGTATCAATGAGAGTAGATACGCAGAGCTAGCCAAACAAGAAGCTCAAAAATATCGTTCAGAGATTAACAATACCCAGCTAGACCCTCTTCTCACGCGGTGTTGCTCACAGGTTATCACTCGATCGCGCAGTCTAATGCTACCCTTGCCCTAGCTCAGCTATAGATGGAGCTTCGTCTTCAGGCAATCATTCGGTTTGCGTCGCCTTGTCTCTAGGCCTTGGGGCGTGTAGTAATATTCCGGCAATAACCTTGGTGAACATCCGGAACACTGGTTGGTCAGCCCTTAACAGTGATCTTATATAAAAGGGGATCGCCTGACAACCCACCCTCATCAACCTCCCGCCCGAGCATTCTCGCGACCCGATTGAAGTCCATTCCATCCTGCATCGCTTCCGCTAAAACGCCTCTATCCCTCACGCTCCACTCTCGATCACTTTCGCGCTCCATAGCCATACGCTGTATTCTCTTCCGGGGTTCTAAGGAATCGAGAAATTTGCGTTTTAGGGGCTGGGGTGGGAGAGCTCTTGAGCGGATTATTGTTACTTCGCCTTCAGAGGAGGACGATGACGAGCAGGAACTGCCGGGTGATGAGGAAAGGAGAGAGATAAACTGAGAGGGTGGGGGAGGTTTGTCTTTGTTCTTGCACTGCATCGGTTCAGTTTGGGCGTAGCCTATCTAGGAGAAAGAGGGGCCCTACATTGCGCGTCGAAGTGGACGGGGTAGGTGGGGGCTGACTGGAATTAGCCTTTGGTGTAAAATGACCAGAAGCATTTGAAACTGGAACCGGGTCCCAAAAGTCATTCGTCGATGATGGTGTTGAAGGGATAGATGGGGTCGAGAGCAGTTCAAGGCCGTTATTCCCCTCCTGTTCGTCCTCTAGAGAGCCTGACTTGTCTTGCTCGTCAGATGCGTTTATGGGATGGCTTCTGCCAGCGCTTTGTGTTACGGAGCGCAAGGAAGAAGTATGAGACGGGGCTGGTGAGCGATCTTGATGAGGCGGTATTGGGGCTTCTAAGTCTTCGGTGTAAACCTTCACTGTGTCCATGAAGCTCATTCCTTCCGGACTTTCCTCAGCATCAGAAAACCCTTCGATTTCCTCACTCATCTTATGACTGTCGGTGGGGTGATAGGTATTGGATGCTCGTGGTGATGGCGGTGGAGATGAAAGGGTATAAGTTTGTTTTTTAAAAAGCAAACTTGATAGTCTGCCGCATATGCACAGGCCTTGTTGTTGTCAATGGATTTAGGAGAGCAGTGTCGCAAATTTTACACCGTACACAAATAGCCATTCAACAACAAACCTGAACAGCAGAGACAAAGGTATTTAGCTTATCTTTGTATGTACATAAAGATGTAGGCATAAATAACGAGTGATTGCTGATGGATCTAGAACAACACCAGGATAACAGAGGCATCAAGCCTTCCCATGTTCTGCTGCGAAAGCTTTGTCGAAACTCTCCTTATCAATCGCAAACTCCTTGATGTAATCTATTTCCAATTCATGTACCCTCTTTCCCAATAGAACAAGGGAATGCAGTGGGGCACCAAGGTCCGCAGTAGACAACTCCTTCAAAGTGCCCGAAACGAACTGTTGATTCTCACTCCCAAGCCTAGAAACTCCAATAGCAAGACTGTTCTCGGAATAGGCCCCCTCTCCCTTTTCGTTTTCAACTTCTAGCATCTGTTGGGCGCACTCTGCTACAGACATGTACCGCGGCTTCTCGTACACTTTTCTCCCTCGAATCAAATTCTCCAGGCTTTGTTCCTTGACTTTGATATCCAACAGGAGGAGTGTATGCAGCCCAATCTCTCTGTTCTCCCGAACCCGATCATAAAAGCTGGCGGGCCGCCAGGTATCCGTGAAGAACACCATGCTCACTGTTTGGCCAAAGTTGTAAAGCTGAAGTCCACATGCCCCTATGGCATTCATGATACTGGCATTGTGGATCGTGCGGTGGGGGATTCCGAGCGCCCGGGCGCGGAGGAGGAGGTCTGTGTGGGTTGTCGCTCCGAAGGGGTCACCAACGACTAGAAAAGCCACATCATCTGTGTCGGCACCAGAGAGAATTGTATCACTAGAAGATTCAACAAGTTCCCTATCGGCAAGGATTATGGAACGCCCGTAGAACTCTTCCTAAGGGAGCCGATAGTTAGCTAAGGGAGAGAGGGAAGGGGGGAAGCGAGTACCAGTTTGTCCTTCTCGATCATAAGGATGCTGGTGTAGGCCTCTAGGTAGACGCGGGAGGCCTTTTGGACCACTTCTAAACCAGCAATGGTTATGTCTCTCTCGTTGGAAAGACCTAGTCCTATCAGGTAGAGCATTTTGGAAGGATTGGTGGAGATTCGGGTAGGGGTGGTGGAGGTGGGGTAGTGGGGGGTTGGAAGCGAATTTGCAATACAGCTCGTTTTCCGATGGATTTCTTTTAGGTCTAGCTGAACCCTATGATATTACGCTGGATTGGGAACTGAATTGCTTATTGCTTGAGCGCTGGTCACGGAACACAAAGCGAGGCCAGATTATCCCATACCGTAGGGTAAGTACCGTAGTGAGACCTGCATTTTCCGGACCTTCCCGTTTTGTGCACGCCAAGTATGCAGATCTTGACCAACTTTGGAATTATTCATTGAGTGATATACTATGATGCCGACTGTGAGGGAAGATATGAAAATAGGAAACTAGTTACAAAAGATAAAATTCATAAAAACATCCCCGTTTTTCACATGGGGGTAAATTACATCCAGAACACCATATACCAGTCTTGCTATGATAACATCCTTATCATATGCCATACGTGGTTGAGCAGCATGACCGGCCGGAGGGGCAGCTGTGAAAGAAGGTTGCGGAGTGGGCATTGGTTTGCGGCTGGTTTGTGAACCGTATAGGGTGGGGGGTGGGGGGTTTGGGCTATTGGTCGTAGGTATATGGGGTGAAGTAAAGGGGGGAAGCGAGGTTGCGGGGAGCGGGATGGTTTTAATAGGGTGCTGTTGGCTGTCAGGTTTGCGGTGGTTGTAGAGGATGAGGGAGAGGTCAGATCTAAGATACCGGTAGGGGAGAGGGAGGAGGAAGACTTGGATTTGGAGGGGATTGGGAGGTACAAGGCGGAAGAGGAAGTAGCTGAATGGTCTGCTGGAGACTGAGATAGAAGTGTAGTAGTAGGTAGTTCTGTAGAGTATTCGGGCTGGTAAATATAAGGGGTGTAGAGGATGTTGCTCATCTTTATCAAACAGCCCTCTGCAACAGGATTCCAATCATTAGTTTTGAACTCAGCAATGAAAAGAGAATAGGATAAAAGCTATTAGCGGCTTTGGAAAGGGATTCTCTACAGAATTAACAGAGGAATTATTTTTAAAGTTTTTTCTTAGCTGTTAATAATTCAGCATGCCCTGAATTTACAGGAACTTTGGGTGGAGGGCAGGTTTTGGTTGTTCGGCACTATTAGAGTGACGGCGCCCCCCGTGCATAAATCAAAAGTTAGAAGTCAGAAGTCCGAAACCTTGGCGGCCATGCCCGAAGCAACGCTTGAGAAAAGCACCTATGAAGTTTTCTTCTCTCCCATATATTCGCCAAGAGTTCCAACTTCCAACTTTCGTCCTTGCGAGGCACCATCACCCCAATACCATCTGTTCTGGGGACAGGTGAATTGGCAAGTTTTTTGGAGTATGATTGATCTAAAAATATTTTATGGTTCCTTTCTGTACTGTACTTCTGCTCACCGTACCAGAATCTCGCGATGCTGGACTACTCAAGCACCAACATAGACGATACATTTGGGGCATTGCCAGCACACTGGCATCCAGTAATCGAACCTCACGCTGGGACGTTGGAGTTGTCTTTGTTGGCAAGGCCTGGCTCTTGTTTCTTCTTTCTTTTTCGGTCTTAAGCTGCGGCTGAGAGAGTCAGTTTTCGCTGTGCGCTCCCCCCCATCCAAGAGAGGGAATTTCAGACGCCTCCGCGCGAGGTTCAATACTCGAGTACAGAGGTACAGCGTGTAAGTTTTGTAGGTTACACAGCGGGTGAGGGTGGCAGTCCTCGTTTGTGGAACCTACAAAACTTACACGCTGTACCTCCGTACTTGTAGACACTTTCAGCAGATCCCTGTTTTGAGTTCGAATTCGAGTTCGAAAAATGATATCCACAACTGCGAGGATACAAGTGCCCAGATGACACTAGCCGTAAATGGAGTTAGCTTAAAACTTTGATACTTGATCGGGTATGCTATGCTACGATTTCTTAATGATCACATCTATCTTAATACTGAGTACTTGGCAATTTTGGAAGCATCGCCAGGCGTGTCTATCATTTTTCGAACTCAAGTTCGAACTGAAAAACAGGGATCTGCTGAAAGTGTCTCATTACTCGAGTATTCGAGTTCTTATGGCACAGCAGGTGCAATTTCGTCGAGCAGAGTTAATAAACCCTTCCAATTCCCCTCTTCCCCCCCACGGCTCTTCTCGTTCATTCGTTCACACAATATTCCATCTCTAGTCACCTTTTACGATACCCTACGGTAAGTTACTTGAAAGCCGATCTTACATTCATTCCTTCGTTTACTCACACCTTTTAATCCACCGGCTACAAGTGTTCGACCGATCCACATTGCCTTCAATATGATCTCCGCAACCCTCCTCACCCTCCTCAGCGTGGCAACCCTAGCCACCGCAACAATCAACTACAACAGCTCCCTCACCTTCCCGGGTTCTGATAGCTCGTTCGATGGAACAATCCCCGCCATCTCCCTCTCCGAATCCTGCGGGCGTGCGTACGCGCAGGACATCCCGTGCGATAAATGGCTACTAACAGGCCTCGACGAGAACGCCTCCAAGGCTGAGGTGTTCAGCGATGACACGCTCAAAGCCGTATGCATCGACACTTGCCTCCGGGGTTTACAGAAGTGGCGCGACGACGTCCGTAAGTCCTGCACCGATAAGGACGTGGGTAGCGAAGACACTTTCGGCCTAGTTACCCTCTCTTTACTGCTTAACCCGCAAGAGTATTTCATTGAGACTTTGTATTGGACGTATTGTATTAAGGATTTGTCCGCCTCCTCCTGCCCCGGGCTCGCGTCGGAATTTGTTCGTGCTGACTAGATCGTAGGAATACAGGCACGTTCTGCCAAACCGAGAGTCCCGACCTGTTAGGCTCCCTACCCCTCACCAACGTCTCCGAGGGTACGCCGGAAATCGTCGCCTTCTGCAAGGATAACTGCAAGACACAGCTTTCCCTGGTTCTATGGGTCCTTAGTGCAGTGATAGTTGACAATAGCCCAGATGCTGTTAATGTTTCGGACGCGAGGAAAGTTTGTAAGGGATTGGACACGAGCAAGTATCCGTTTTTGAAGGATGTGAAGTCCACTGCCAAGAATGATGGAGGTAGGGTTGGCGGGGGTGTCGGGTTATTGTTGACTTCCGTGGTTTTGGCGACGGTAGTGGTTGTGGGGCTTGGGAGCTTCTGAGCGGTTATATTCCTAGGGTGGAAGAATTTACGTCTTTGTTTTGGTAATTTTGAATGCCCGGCAATTCGTGACCATCACCAGCAAAGAATGAGTGCAAGGTTGTTGTTTTATGTGAACATTGGAGAAAATCGCTATTCCGTCTTGGACTGCCTACCGTAAGAACTGGAATAATTGAACCTCACGCTAGGACGTTGGAGTTGCCTTTGCTGGCATGGTCTGGCTCTTTTTCTTTTCTTTTTCTTTTTCGGCTTTACAAGTACGGTACTTACAGAAGTGCAGCTCCTAAGTATGGTATGTTCCACAGGGTGTAAGAGTTGCAAACTTCGCCTGTGGAACATACGAAATTTAGGCGCTGTACTCGTACAGTACCTCCGTATAAGAAATTAGAAAGTGGAGGTTGGTTTATAGTTCCTATTGTTTCCGCTCCCTGTGGAAAGTATGCTATTCTTAAGGAGCGGGTATGAAGGGGAATAGTCTATCTATCAGACATATCGATGTGGTTCATGGACAGTGAATATTGGGGGCTGACTCTAAGCAGAGATCACTTGAAACAGGTTTAGACTCGCCACGGCCGCCAAAGTTGCTTCTGATCCCATCATTGGCTAGGATATCGCAGTCATCGCTTATCGAGTCATCAAATTGGCCTAGCTACTAAAACCAATCCCTGTGTTGGATAGTATGGGTTGTTCACCGTTACAACATTTTCGCTACATATTGTGACGTGTTACATTTTGGCGATACACAAGTAACAATCAACCTAACACCGAGAGATGAATCACGAGTTGACAACAGATAAGTGGGAATAGTTACGAGCTGAGTATTTTGTTTATTTGGTTTGTTTATCTGATTGTTTTTTGAGTATTTTGAGTTGGTTTTGTTTGTTTTGTTAAGTTTTTGTTTGATTTATATTGTATTGAGGGGTTTTGTATTGTTTTTGGTATTAACTTTGATAAAAGTTGATAGATTTAGGTTGCTGGGGTGATGGATAATTCCATACCCCGTGGAAGAATTGGTAAGAGAGAGGAAATTGGAAAGGATGGAGCTTTGGTGAGAAGAGTGAGGATGACTGAGTATGCGTTGCCATCAGGGTTGCCGATTAAGTTGAAACACGATGAGATGTGTTTGAATGGGGATAAGGATGAGAAGATTATGGGCGTTATTGAGAAGGCTAACCCGAAGGTGATTTCGGAATTAGAAATGGCGTTGAAAGTAGTAATAATAACTATTGGATGTTACAATGGTTGTGGTATTGACAAAGAACAGTCTGCAGGCATACTGTTCGAACACTCACAGGACACGGAATATGTTCGTTTGTCGGTTCCGGAGAGTGAGAACTACATTTCGATGGAAGGCTCGACGGCATCAGCGGTTTCGTCTTGGGGAAACAGCACAATTCTAGACAGACTACAATCGTTGGAAAGGGTGCTGTACAAAAACTACAAGCATGATAGAATGCCCGATGAGGACAATATACCAAAGAGAGAAGGTAAAATTATGGCTGCTGATACAGCAATGGGTTTAGAAAACGGAAAGACTACAGAGGGGAACGGAATCAGGAACAGCTAACATGCTGAAATTGAGGTGGAAAGCTCGGGAAAGGAGATTCCCAAACCAAAGAGAGCTATGAGATTTAAAGGACACAGGAGTAGTGTGGAGGAGGTGGATAAGACTCCCGTAAACGAAACCCCGATCCTGTTGCCATCGACAATGCTTTACGGGAGCAGCTATAACAAGAAGATGTTGGAGGCGTTGGGAGGAATGGAGTGTGGACAGTGCGTACCAGGAGTGGTGGAAATGGAGATGTCAGAAGAGGAGAAGGAGAAAATAGAGGTACAATCAACGCTGTGAGACCACGACAGGATTGTTAGATTGGAAAAGTTGATGATGAAGATGAGAGATGAAAATGATAACCTGAAGGAGAGAAATGATGACCTGAGTGAGAGAATGAAAGACGTTGTAGCGGATATTAAAGAGGAACGAATTGCATGTAACAAATGCACAGTGGCGAAAGGGAAAGGAAGAGAAGTACCATATATACCCAAACAGGTACTGACAAAGAAGGTTGAAGTAGGAGAAACAGCCAAGATAGTGGAGAGAAAAGTCGAGAAGGCGGACATTCCAGCATACCGAAATAACGTTGGATCATTCGCGAACGAACGATGTGACATTCCAAAGAAGAGCTGGCCAACGGTGGCCAAAGGGGGAGATAAAGACGGGTTTACGAAAGTGGTCGGTAAAGCGGAGAGGAAGATGGTGGCCAAAAAGATGAACATTGTTAAACACAATATTTCTCCACTAAGGGAAAAACACCTGAAAATAAAGTTTTTGGGTAGAAGGGGAATTAAACACACTCTACTGGAAGGTGTGTCACCGGAGAATGTGAGGGTGAAGTTGAACTCAGCCTTGAAAAGCTTCAACATTGATGAATACTTTAGTATTGTGGGAAGGAATAGATAGGGAGATATTGAGCAGACGCTAGCAAGAACGAGAGCGGAAGACCTCGTGAGAGCAGGAGAGATGATGACACAGACCCTTAAAGAAATGGGACTTGATGAGTTTGAATTCATTAGAGATACGAAAAAGTCAAACTATATGTAGCGATAGTTCCGCTGATGAAGGATGGATACAGAAGAGAGTGGAAGATTGAGGATTGGTAGGAAGAAAATAGCTTTGAGAGAATGATTGCTGACATTGAAAGAAGCAATCCAGGGATTCACGTCGAAGCAAGACCTTCATGGGTAGGTAAGTTGAATATCATGAAGGAAAGGAAACAAACCAAGGCTGGTATGATACTGCTCCGCGAGGAGAACGAATACCTAAGAGGTGTGCTGGGAAAGGACGAACCGAAATTATTGGTCGCAGGAAGGAAAAGATTTTGCAGCGTATGGAGAGAGAAGACGGACACCTCAATATGCGACCGGTGTTGTACGGTCGGACATACACTCCCAGAGTGTAAGGGTAAACCGGTTTGCAGATAGTGCAGGAAGGAACATCTATCGACCGAACACAAGTGTCTTATCATGGACTGCCCGGCACCGAAAGGTGTAGTATGCATGCACTGGAGAAGAATGTGTAACTTGTGCGAATCGGACGCAGATTATACAGGTTTCAGGGAATGTACTGTGCTAAGAAATAGATCGACACCGCCGAACTATGGGAAAGCAACACTGATGGAGAGTGACAACACATCTGCCAATGGGGTAAACAATAGAAGTCGAAATAGGTTCAGAATCACAAATCCAATGACTAGGAAAACTCCAGTTGTAACCGCTCCCTGGGGGTAGTGGTCTTGCAAAGGGATATCGGTAGAGACTCTAACCAAACCCGTGGTGTAAACGAGATCAAGTACTTGAGACGCCAACAAGTAATCGAGTAGGCTCTATTACTATTATCGAAACTACTAAGAGAAGGCCAAGGACCTTGGGCCTGTGCAAAGCTCAAAGATTGTTGAATCGAACTGAATGAAAGATAACTGCTCAACCAAGGATATTGAAAACTCTGTCTGTCGAAGTCTGATCTCTCTTAAGTCCGGAGAGATACAGGTCTTTAAATACACTTGCGATAATCCATCTCGCATCAATCAAATACAAATCCTAAGGCATCAAACCATACCTAACCCATAAATAATTAAACAATAAACAAAACTTACGAACTTCCAGAGTTCGTATCCTAAAACAATACAAGTAACAAATAACAAGGCTTACAAGTCTCCTGAACTCGGATCCTAAAACAAAACATAATACAAACTAACACTGCATACAAGTCTCCAGAGCTCGTATCCTAAAACAATACATAAAATAAACTAAACTGGTAACCTGTACCGGTTACACCAGTTGACAAGCAGTTACGGGAAAACTTGGAGAAAGGGGACTGGACCACGATACCGAGGAAAGAGCGATCTTCTGCGGTACCATTGAGGACAGGTACAAGGAAAGCTGGTAGGGTTGAAAGTGAAGTAACCTCATTTATTTGTTAATGAGGGCTGTCATATGTACTATAAATGTTGGGGGAGGGGAGAGAAACAGGAATACGGTGATGGATGTTTTGCTTTTTGTAGATATTTTTATTTTTGTTGATGGACCAGTGAGGAAGGATGGCTAGTTTGTAGAACATGAGAGCGAGAGAGATGAGTTGATTTCTTTTGTTAAGGGGAGTGGGGTGAAGGTGTTTGTGAAGAAAGGTTTGGTGGGATGGGTGGAAGTTGAAGAACATGATGAGTGGATGGTTGTTTTGAAAGGGAAAGAGAAGGATAATGGAGGAGTGATGAGGTCTGTCAGGATAGGAGGGGCATATATCAGAGCTGACAGAAGAGTTGCGGAGGTCAACCTAGGGATGGGGAAATTGGAGAGGTGTGATATGATTATGGGAGACTTTAACGCAAGAAACCCAAGGTGGGGGACGATAAGTGGGGACACTACGATGAACGTATACGGAAGACGATTATCAAAGTGGATAGACGACAAAAGCTTTGAGGTTGTACAACACAACAAGCTTACCTTCAGAACAGTGTCAACGATCGATTTGACGATGTCAGGAAGGGTCGCAAACAACCTAAAGTTCAGCTCATAGACAAGATGGGTCTAGAACACTGCGAACAAATGACTAGGATGAACCTGGAAGAACTGAATAACATGTCGACAGCCAACGTGACATGGAAAAAGGTGAACTGGAAAAGAATGGAAGAAAACCTGAAAAAGCTGGAAGTCGAACCAGGGAAAGGAGATAGGACCTGGGAGGGGATAATAAAAATGATGGAATCATTGCCGGAGGGGAAGGGACCCAGGAGAAAGAATGAGTGGTGGACGGAAGAGTTAGAAAGGATGAACAAGGACATGAAAGTGATGAGAGGGAAAGGCGATAGAGACTGGAAGTTGATCAGAAAAGTGTTCAGAAACAGGTTGATTAATACCCGATATGAACATATGAAAGAGATCCTCAGCCAAAAGAAAGATAAGGATATCTTCAAAATAGTCAAATGCCTTGAAGGACGAAGATCGATACCGCCTATGATAATAGAAGACGGCACGAAAGTCTTCCAACACGAACAAATCAGACAACTTATAGCGGAACAGCTACAGCCAGGAGAAGAGGTGGACTTCAAGAGAGATACTGTGGATGTGAGAATGACCAAGGAAGAACTTAAGTTTGCGCTAGACACATTACCGAGAAACACGGCAGCCGGAATCGACCGGATGAGTTACCCACTCCTGAGATTCTGGCACAAAGTGGACAAAAGAGGAATATTGGAGGGGTTGGAGAGTATAATGAGGGAGGATGTTGTTAGGCGGGAGCCTATCTCAAAGTCTTGCGAGATAACTCAGGCCGATAATCTTAATCGTAGACGGAGATTGTCAAGGAAGGCTCAATGATTCAAAATAGAGGTAGGTTAAGTGATAAAGATTTTTCTAGCGTAAAAACTTATATTGATAAGATCTCTTCTCCGTTGCTTGTTTTTGTTCAAATAGCTCGGGAGGCACCTCGATATTTATATGCCGCGTCTGGGTGGTCGCGGGGTATATCTAGTTCTCATACTAACTAAGTACCTGCTAACAAACTCCAGCTTTGTTCTAAAAGTGCGAACACCATTTGACCCTGACAATTCTGTTTCCTCACTTCGACTTCCGAATCGCAACACCATGAATTTATCTGATGGTGCTCCCACACATCAGTCCATTAGTTACGATCCATCTTCGTTGGCATGGAGTCTTGCTTTCCATTTGCATACGCAGAATGGTCTCCATGATCGAACCAACAAAGGGGTCAGCTTTGTTATCGAACCTCTCAGCATTGCAGACATATTCTGCAGCCGACATCTGCGAGGCATAAGATAGACTTGTTACGATAATCGCACCAATAGCCATTATCTCTCCATAGTCATATCGTTATCGTAAGGTTCCATCAGCATCCTATGGATACTATTGATGTGTGTGAGTGCGGGTATGCCTGATTTCTCAAACTACCTCATCCGACAAGACCATTCACTTCTGCGACTTTCATCGCGAAAGCGTGGAGTATGGAATGTGTTGCCTAACCATTGTTCGTAAAAACGTCCTGTTACTTAGTGACCACTTTCGCGACTCTCATCTTTAGTGTTCAGTAACCTTATGCGACGTCGACCGATTTGGCTCGAACCACTTGCATAAGCTCGCCAAAGGTCTTCCCTCATATATCCTGCGAACGGGACCTGGTCAGACGGACGGCCGCGACGTATACGGGGTTTCGAGGAGGGTTCCAATGACCATGTCTTTGGTGAGGGGACGCAACTACGGCGGCGTCTGCCGATGTAGCGCCGTCCCAACACTGGTGCGGGAGGGAGGTGTTGGCTTGTCCTTTTTGAATTCAGAATCCTAAGGTAGGGTAACTATAGGTCTTTATTCACTGATGGAAGGCTAAGCCTTCCGGTATGCCTAATAGATGTACAGGACTGGCATAAGGCGGAAACGGTTCTGATTAAGAAAGGGGACAAGGAGAGATACGATGTGGTAAAATTGTGGAGAATGATACATTTGTTACCAGTCGTGGCTAAGGTAGTAGAAAGAGTGATCCTCAGTAAAATGGTCAAAGAGGTGGATTTAGAAGACACCCAGTACGGATCGAGGAAAAATAGGTTGACACATGACATGTTCAAGCAAATTTACGAATTTGTGGATTACAACAAGAATATGAAGTATGGAATGCTATCGATGGATGTAGAAGAAGGGTTTGTTCAGAGGAGTTGGCAAGATAGGTAAAGAGGTGGACGAGGAATTGGTGCATCAGGTTAAGATTCAATGGAAGGATAACTAAAGACTATCACCTGAACAAAGGTGTTCCACAAGGATCACCAATGTCACCATTCCTATTCAGAATATACATTGCAGACGAATTCAGATGGAGAGTACAAACAAGAATCAACTTTAGGGCCATGATTTCGAGCTACGTCGATGACGGTGCTATACTGATAAGCACAGATCGAATCGACTAGACTAAAGAAAAGTTGAAGGAATATTTCAGGTTATGCAATGAGGTTGCAAGAGGGAGAGGGATAAGCTTCAGCCCCAAGAAAATAGAATGAATTGGGTTCGGGGGAGAAGACTGGGGAAATTTTCATATGGATGCGGAGTTGACCTGAGAGGTGAAAGAGATAAGAATATTAGGGTATAGGTTGAGGAAGGACAGAGGCATGAAAGGCCATATAGAGTATTGGCTGGAAAGAGGAATAGGAGTAAGAAGAAGGATTGGAGCTTGAGTAGGAGGTATAGCAGTGAGGGAGGCCTGGGGGCATGAGAATGTATGAGACTGATACAGTTTGTTTACTTTGCGACTGTAACGATCCTACTCTAGTAGAGATTAATTATGCAACAGGTAGCAAACGACTTACTTATCCTTCGTCTTCTTAAAGACGAGAGAGTGTTCTTCTTCCGGAGATTAACTTATAATCTCTTCTTCTTCTTTAGACTATCTTATAGTCTTCGTATCTCAATCCAATATCTTATTGGGGAGAGATGTAGAGGGAACTTCTTCGTATCGTGATTACTCTTACGCTTAAAGAGCTTGGTAAAGGTAAAGTTATATTGTAGAAAAGTACTTAGATGGTAGCTGTCACAAATCGTGACTAAGCAAGGCAGATGTCACATGACTAATAGTTATTAGTCATAAGGTATGTTTCTATGACTCACGATTGTGAGTCATAATTATGTTTCACGCTATGCAGTCGTTTGACTCATAGATTCTCACATGACTCGCACTTGCGTGTTA
>Ga0307509_10001383_pt1 | contig 41112 bp, 42 predicted proteins | sample 10_EM_MG_FD_202245 | JGI IMG/M metagenome (GOLD analysis project Ga0307509, IMG submission 202245) | Populus trichocarpa ectomycorrhiza microbial communities from riparian zone in the Pacific Northwest, United States - 10_EM | ecosystem: Host-associated > Plants > Roots > Unclassified | place...
AAAGAAAAGGAAAAAAAAAAAAAAAGATTTTCACTTAACACATGTAGAACCCCGGTTTCTCTGGGAATTATTTTGCAACCACGGGATATCCCGCGATACGCACTGTGCTACAGGTTTTTTTGGAAAACTGGTCTACCGTATCACGCCTTGCCCACCCGTCGTCGTCGCAAAACTCGACACTGCCGCTAGAACTATTAACTTAACTGCGAACTTTTTTTTCGACAGCAAGTTATTACCGCACCCAGGTGACAACTTGATCGCTGCATCATCGTTCCCCCCCCCCTTCCAAGAAAGAAAAAAAGAAAGAAAATCCCCAATATCGCTATGTGCATGCTTATGTTATGCAGGTTTTGGGAACTACTAGTAGGCAGTAAGGCAGTAGGTAAGCAGGTGGGAAAATATGGTACTTGTGTACAAGGTTTCTTTCTGGGCAAACAAGGACACTTAGGAGTGTCCTACCGAGCTTAATCTTAGGGTAGCAGGCCCATCCATCCATCCTAATACTGTACTTGTACCTCCCCTTTCCTCTGCTTTCGGGTACTGGTGGAATGCAGAAATGTAAGAGAACAGAGCAAAGTGGGAGCGGCGGCAAGGCAACAGAGGAGAGGAGGAGGAGGCGAGAGAGAAGGAAAAAGAAAATAATAATAATACAAGAATCACGGTCTCTGATCCGGTTGATTGGATCAATTGAAGCTTAAAAGCATGCCTGTATTACTCGTCCCAGGCAAGAAGCACCCGAAAACAGGGATCGAATAAATATACGGTAAAATACCTGTGCGCGTCTGAGCGCCCAGACAAAATATGCCCCCCCCCCTGTCCTCGGGTTCTTCTTGCCAGGTGCCAGGGATGAGAACAGTACTAGTACAAGGCGGAGGTCGCCTCGCAAGTACTCTACGAGAGGTACCGTAGTCTAAAAGCGAAGCCGAAGAGAGGGAAAGCACGGTATGCACTCTCATATGTACCGCACTGCAAGAACCTCCGGCATCCCAACTCAATCAACCAATCAATCAATTAATACACGCCCTCGCACAAGGTTAAACCGAAAATCGAAATCAAAAACACTTCGAAACGAGCCACGGTTTGAAAGAGAGAGAAAAAGTACTCATCGTACGGTACTTAACCGGTGCGGTGTGGCAAATGGTGGAAAGCACCACCACCCACCCCCAAGCAACAACGGTACAGGAACTGGTATCATACTAACCAATATCGAAAAAATTATCATCGAGGAAACGCCAAATGCAAAAAAAAAAAAAAAGTGAAAAAAAAGGATAGAGGGGGCGCCAGTTTGAATGCAAACGGGCAGGCTAGCAAGGTCGCCGACCATACCATACTGAATTCAGCCAGTACGGACTCACCACAACGAATCACTCGAAGGGGAGCAAAGCAAAGAAGTGTTGAATCTTTGCCGCCCACTAGCGCGAAGAGGAGAGGGGAGGTAAGGAGGGGAGGAAGGGAGAAAGGCGAGGTGGGAAAGAGAAAGGGAGCTTGTGTGATACATATATACAGCACGCAATAATACCAACAAAATAGGTACCATCGTAACGCCAAACCATTTCACCCTCAGCCAGCCAGCCAGTCAGCCCGTCAGCCCTTTTTAAAGCCTCTTTTTTTTTCCGTTTCGTCAAGTCACGAGTGATGGTTCGCCAAGATGGAGAAAGCGGCATTTCCCCTTTCCAGGGGGGGGAGAAGGGGAGCGAGAGGAAGAAAGGAAAGGGAAAAGCGATCTTGGTTGCGAATAAGTCACCGGTACATCAGAAAAGAAAAGAAAAAGAAGGAACAGAGAAACGAGTCACCTCATCGATTCAGCCACATCTTTCTCTCATCTTTTTTTTTTCTCGTGGGGGCCTTGGTTTTGACTTGGTTAATTTTTTCCCTCTTCTTCCCCTTCTTGTTGTTCTTGTTCTCGCCAGGGTACTTGGGGATGATACTGTACGAGTAATATTATGACACAGTACCAGACCGCTCAGTCACCTGCTTTTGCACCCCCCCCCACCCAGGTGGTTGAGTTTTGTGCGGTACCGGTATGATTTTTTTTTCTTTTTTCTCTTGTAACTTGACTAGATTGTGCCAAAGGAAATTGGAACATCACATGTAAGGTTTCCCGGTCCGCGTCGGCATGGAGGTTAGGGAAAGGAAGGGAGGTACCGGTATGGTGAATGATGTGTGCTGTAAAGCATAATACCGGAACAGTTCTTGAGTGCTTGTATCTGGGGTAAACGTTTTTTTCTTGGTTCGAGGTGGGAGAGTTGTGCTGTAAACGTGGGGGTGTACGGTTACCCTAACACTGTGGATGCAGATCCAGGCTCTTGTGAAAGGCGCTACACGCAAAGGCAGAGGAGGAGGGGGGGTGCAAGGTTTGATCCAATAGAAGAATGTGGCACAAGCATATAAACTGCGACATCTTATCATCGAAGCACAGTAGCATTTAAACTCAAATATTGAATTTAAATATTGAAAATGCTTGTATCAGCAGCGTGGTCGCAGGATAGAGCGAAAGCTATAACTTCATACCATACCGGCACTCATGTACTAGGGTGTGAGCATAAGTCTGGCGAACTTTTTCCTATAGGCTGGATTTTGTATGAAGAGGCAAGGTATCTGCACATGTGATTGGCGATGCCTCGCTAAATTTCACAAGATTTGGTGGAGGAAAAAAGTCTGTCGAACTCATGCGATTTATATACAAAAAAATTCTAAAAATTCTAAAAAAAATTTAAAATTAATACTTAGTAGCATTGCCTTCAGCTGCGATTACTGCTGCTAGTCTGTTAGGCATACTAGCAATAAGTGCTGAGAGTCTTTCCCGTGTAATGCTCTCCCAAGCAGCCTGAAGCATAAGAACCAAAGTATCAATATCCTCTGCCCTCTCATGAATTTGCCCCAACTCAGTTTCAATATCTGCCCAAAGAGCTTCTATAAGGTTTAAATCAGGAGACTGGGGGGGCCATTCTATAGTATCAACTCCATTTCTTATGCGTGATATATTGGCAAATTTCTTATGCCCGGGGGCATTATCCTCCACCACCCTGGTCCAGCCATACTCCTCACAGGTTTCATGCCAGAATGGAATTAACAAAGGCTCTAAAACATTAGATGTATATCTTGTATTAAAGTTAATAGCAATATTAGTAAAAAAATTTAAAAGTTGGTAATATGAATATATACCTGGCAGAATTAATAGTAGTACCTGGGGGCACAATATAGAGTGGAGACTTTAGTGTTCCACAAAAGGCTCCCCATACCATTACCCCCTTGCGCCCAGATTCCCATGTATGATCCACGCAATCTTCATGGTATTCCTCATCTGGACGTCGCGTAACCCATGGCCGAAAGTGAAATCCAGCTGTGCTGAAAGTTGATTCATCAGTCCAAACAACCCGTTTCCACTCTTCCTCGGTCCAATTTAATCGCTCCTGACACCAGGCTACTCTTTTGGGTTTATTGTAGCTTCGAATTCCCCATCTAATTACCTTTATTATTAGTATTGTCCTACTTATAAATTAAAATTCAATTATTAAAAAAGGTATTTTTATACTTCTTTCGCGGCAAACGCTTATGATATCCCATAGAGGCCATGGCCTCCCTGACCGTGCGTGCCGAGCAGCTATAGCCTAGTTCCTGAACCACCTCTTCCCACTGCATGCGCCGAGTCCTTTTATCTTGGGTAATAAAGGCCCGCAATCTTTCTTTTTCTTCCTCATCAAAAAAAACTGGTCGTCCTGATCGCCGGCGATTTGATGGTGAGCCTTGTGCTTGAGTCCGTTTATAGATCTTCTGGCAAGTTCGGAAGTCTATCTCAACCCTCTCACCGATCTCCTAATTTCTGTTAACTACTCCAGTTAACAAAATATGCAGGAATTAGATAACATACCTTCCAAGTCATACCCGCCTTCTCCCTGAGTGCCACAATTTGTAGGCGCTCATCCCGCGTAGTTTCCCGATTTTTTGTGCTCATTCCAGCTGGTACATAATCACTTCGTCTTCCTTTGTTCTTCATTTTTTCTTGCTGATCCTGAGTATAGTTGCCGCTATGCTAAATTTCATGACTAGTATCTAGGGTAGAGATTTTGTATTTTTGATTATCTAATATTGAACAGGTGGCAGTTGCTTGTTCGCCTTTGGCTGTACCATTACTAGCCAATCGCCCTGAGTTCGACAGACTTACCCTTGATACCCGGTACTAGTACTCGGTAATGGGCGATTTCCTAGGCATTGAAAATGGGGAAAAAGCAAGTGATCCAGTTATAGCACAACCCATGCCTCAAGCACCTGATTATGTGGAAATAGCCGTAACCTACGCCTCGGTCAGGTAACTCATGATCCGATTACTTCGAAAACGGCTAAGTACTGGTACTTCAATCCATGGGCAATGAAGCGTCTGTTGGTTTGGAGATAGGAGACTTTAGGCTTAGTGTTTGACCGGATGCGGTACCGATAATGGTAATCATCACGGAGCCTAATGCTGGGCACAGCCGCACCAGAAAATTGCGTGGGAGGAGGGCCCTCCATAAGTAAAAAAACCTGCCTCTCCGGACTCAGGGCTGGAGAGCGCCTTCTGAGTGGTTACCTACCACTGCTCGTACAGTAGTACGATGCACTGAAGGTTGAGTTAATGATGCTCTCATAGGCCCCGACCCGTAAGCTGTTGACAGGTATCGATGAGAGAACCCCCCCACCCCGCCCCAAAAAACCTAAAATGCTCAAGCCGTCGACAGGTTGTCATAGCTCCCGGGAGGCTGCCGGTATGATAATCTACCGTATCGCTACGAGTACTTGGAGGCGTGCTCCTCGCAGGGATTTCCTCTCCCACAATTGCTCCGCCTTAAGGAAGGTTCCCGAAAAACCAACTCAGAGGGCCAGTTGGTCGGTCGGTCGGTCGGCATATATGTACGAGCAGGAATCCGGCAACTGCCCGTCGAGGGATATTTGACATCATGCTCGAATAAATACCATACGGCTCTCACACCGCACTCGTTACCCACATCATGCTTAAATGTGATTCGCACTTTGGGAAAAGCTACCTTACATACTGAATGTATGCACTCGTATCTTTCCCGCGGGCCCCTTATGGAGCAACATCACACAGCACAGGTAGGTGCTCACAAATTTGACCGCACACGGCACTTGCCACCAGCGGACGGTAACTCGGATGTGACGAGTATCGTTCCAGTGCGATACACGCCTGCATTTCTTTTGGCATCAGGTTTGCCGGGTGAGTACGATACGGTAAAATGCTGTTGCCTCTTCGGTCGCCGTTTTCTTGTGGCTTGACCAATCAAGTTGTAAGCATACCAGGTAGGTTGTTGGCCAATTAGATTCAGGGACAATATCAAGTTTCGCTGCACTTTGAATGGGGCACAAGTGACCGAGGCGCACACGCAGGAAGTCGTATGCACGAAAACACCGGTGCGGGAGAGCGGTCAAGGTCGGTCTTTTTATAACATTAGTGGAAAAGATCGCTTCAGGGAAGAGGGATCTTAGTGTGTTATTGCGGATTTCCTAGAGGCTGCTGAAAGACTCGCTGGACAAAAGATTGCGAACTTTGTTTTTTTCCCTTTTAGAGCCCGCAACCTTTAGGAAATTTACAATACGGTATTGAAGGGGAAATAAACGAAAATCAGCCTAGACGGCGTTAGAATCGAGGTCAGACGCCGGCCCGATACTGTAGCGACATTGTGTTGCCTTTTTTCTTCTTCTGTTTCTCCATCCTCTTTCTCCTAACCTGTTGACGGTGGCTACGGGTTAGCGTTATTTCTTGTACTTGTACCAACTGTGTCATTCGACCCGTCTGGATCATGGAATAGTGGGTCTGCATCAGGGAGGAAGGGCCCACTCTTTAAAATCTACTCCCAGATCGAGGAAGGAGGGGAGCCGGAAGACAATGCCCCACTTCCCGCTCTTTTTAATTTATCTCAACGGCCTGCCGGTGGCTACTGTACTAGTACTTTAGCAGTTGTAAACCCCCACATAGAAAGGAAGAAATCCCAACACCCCCCACCCAAGCACTTTCCATGTACTCAGTACCGGTGCCAGTAGTAAAAAACCCTTTCGATTTGCTATCTCGGGCAGCCCTCTAATCTCTAGACTCAGAGACAAAGGTTCTCGAAAGGGGCTAGTATTTCCCTGGCACGATATAGCCTGAGCCCCTTAGATGTGTTAGATCTTATTAACTTGTTTTCGCAACTCCGTTAACTTTCCAGGCTAAGCCTGTCATGGGCTAAAAGACGCCATTTCCACTGATAACCCACTCGCGAATCGCAGTTTTGACGGTATTTGACTTGCACCCGATCGCTCGCAGCGGAAGCACTAACCCAGATTCGAAAATTAGACCCCGGAAGTCCGGACTCGGAGCAGCAAGAAGCACCCGAAAAACGGGGGTTGTGAGTTCGTACAGATGCTCAGATACGCACAGATTTTGTGCCAGACATTTCCTAGATCCCTGTTGGCGGGTACGACTTGTGCTCGTATCACACAAGTACGAGTTGATCGTAGAGGGAGAGAATGGAAGGAGTGTTTGAGGGGGGAAGGGGCCTCGCTACGTGGGCGAATTAGGGCTGTCTGGTGCCTTCCGAGTACCAAGATCCAGTCCCCAAGCATCAGGCCCTGCGAGTTCTGGGACCGAGCGATAAATCCACACCCAAAAAGCGCAAGTACAGTCAGCAACCCGGCCCGTGGAGTCTAGGAATGGTATTCACGCGTAGCCAATGGATGCCGTATCGTATTCCAAATCGAGCTCGAATTTTAGAATTTACTGAGTCCAGCGAATTATCGGGTAAATCAGACAATCCCACCGCTCCGGGAACCTAATGCTCGATGGAGATGCCGTTGGTTGGGCGATGCGTTGTCATGGCCCCCAGCCAGGATCCTCTCCCAGCAGAAATTGTGCATCTTCGGGAATTGAGTGAGGGGAGGAGAGTCCTGACAAGGTCTGCCAGGTATTCGTGCATGTGAAGATGGAAGGGCAGCCGAGGACCCCCCCCCCTCCCGCCGCTCGAGTCTGCCAGTATCCGCCTGTGGATTCTCAACCACCGTTTGGGGGAGGGTGATGATTGGTGATGAAGAAGGGGTCCTAGCCTGCCCAAGTTGATCCACGGAAACGGTTACATGCAAGCAAAAAGCTTTGCAGGCGGAATTTTTTAAGGCGGCAATGGTAATCAAAGCAAGCTATGAATTTTTAGAAGCTTAGTGGGGTCAGAACTCGAGCCTCCCACCAACTTGAAGGGCTATCGCGGCGGGCATGGCCCACGTACCCCGAGATATATCTTCACACGAGACAGCAATTATTTCCCAGGTCAACCCAAATCAACTCCTCACTTAATCCCTCGTGGGCACTCGTACTAGTACAGCCCCATAGTAAGATCAAGGTATCGCCGAGTGCCGACGAAAATACCGGATGCCGTCGTCGTCCGAGGCCCTCAAGATTTGGCGCTATAAGGAGGATATGGTGAGACTTTTCCGTAGAGCCTAACCAAATACTGTATTCGCCTTTGAGATCGGTAAATGCGGAAGGCAAAGTATTACAGAAGAGGAAGAGTGCGGAGAACCTTAACCATGGTTTCTTAGGGTCGTTCGCACAGCCTTCGCCATGACTGCTTGAAGAAAAGGGTCTGCGAAGTCTCGTCACAATGGGAGATGCCTAATGTTTCAACCCCCGAGAAGTGCCTTAGAATCTCTTGGAAGCCACTACCGTTATCTCTGTCAGCCCTGTAATCTCCGGGTTCCGGGCCAAAGGCTTCCGAGAAGAATTAACATTCTCGTGATTAACATTCTCGTGACACGGCATGCGATGAGTGCTCAGGACATTCTGGGTCTCATTAACTGGCATTCGCAATTCTGTCAACTTGTCAAACCAAACCTATCCTGAGTTTTTACACAGATGGTGAATTTCGGGAGGTTCTACCGTACTGTATTCGAGACGGGTCCGCCTGTATCTGCGCACTGAGAGCAGACATAAAGCTCGGACTAGCGACGATACCGGTAGCTTTCTCGTAACACCCCTCCAGGCCACGGCATTTTGCTACCGGCACCCTAGGAATCCTAGCGTGGCATGCTCCAAATCATCCTACATCATAATATTATATAATACTGTATGCAATAACACTGCTTCGCATATACGACATGGATTCAGTATCACCCATCATATACCAACACTCACCGCGTACAGTATGTATCATTGTCCGAAACCTGTTAAGCTTAGGGTGTAAAATGGACCCCCCAGTCGGGCAAAAGATACAGCTGTCCGGGCCAAAATAACTCCCCCTTCTTACGGTATTCGTGCCGCAAGGAGCAAGTACTCGAGTAAGGTGGTTATGCCCAGACATCGTTACCTCATTCCGCCCCCATCATTGAACTTAAGCTTTGCCCGCTTTGGCCCCTGGCGGAGAAAATAATAATATCAAAGTGCAAGACCTTCCCTGTATGCCATCAATCCCCCGAAGAAACTATCGTTTCTTCCGAATGCGGTGGATGACTGAAAAAAGGTCTTGAACTGTCGACAACTGTGTGTCGCGGAATCTGGAGCCTAGTCCTAGTCCTACTCGAGTACCGGTACCTGTGCATCAAGAGAGAGAAAAAAGCAAGAGAATAATCTGCAACCCAGACTTTTGATAGTCCGCTAGCCTACGACCGGACTGGTGCTTTCTTGAAACATAAGTACTGCAATAGTCGTTTTTTCTTGAAGGGGTCGATTCTCCGCTAGCTGTACGAGTACAGTACGGTATTCCGGTAGCAAAATAAGTGAGATCTAAGACATGTGGTGGATAGACGCATATGCCAAATCCCACCTGGCTGGAATGCTAGTTCAAAGGGTCGAGCCACCCCTTTATACTACTCGAGTACCACCGGCACATGCATAAGGGGTTATTGTTATATCAAGGTTTAAGACTTGGTATTGTTTCTCAGAGACAATAACTGTTCCAGGAGGAAGTTTGTTGGGAGTGACTCAAGAGCATATCTAGAGACTTGGAGAAGACATCAACAGGGTGAGACTGAAGAAATCCAAATTGCCGGATACTGGGCCTAAACAGCGAAGAAATGGAAAGTGTGTGATGGCCCCATGGGAGAGAGAGAGGGGCGAATGGACATCCGCTCTTCTTGGTTCTTGGGCCAGGCTTCGGATGGGTAGCCGCTTGTTGTGCCATTGTCTACGTACTCGTACATTCTTCCCTGGCTGCTCCGAGTTGTCCGGATGCCCACAGAGCGAGGGAGATGGGCTCCTAAACTCCAGAGTCATTGCAGTACAATGCACAATGCCGTCCTGTTATCTCCGTCCCGTTACTGGACCAATGCCAGATGACATAACGACATAGACAGTCTAGCTAAACCCGACGCAATCGAAAGATACTGCCGTAAGAAGGCAATGGACCCACTCAATTCAACCTCCGAGACCCTTCGTCCTCCAGAGTCGATGGTATCATACTTTTATCCTCCCATATTATATATCTATAACGTCTCTCTATATATAGACACGGCTAGCCTCGTAAACGGTTTTCTTCCCCTCCTCCTCCTTTATGCGGCGTCTAACGGGCAGAATTTACCCAGATCTACAGTGTGTTTTACCAAGGAATTGAGATTCTGACAATTAAAGGCATGTTAAAGATTACTATGGTAGAAAGGCTCCATTCGGGAGGCAGCCGTTTTATCCCTCCAAACAAAAATGGTGGTTTATCCCGGAGGAACGGGTTGACATGTGTGTGTGTGTGGTGATGTGTCGTTTTCGGCCGCTGCATCATTTATCCGATCGGGCGGTGTGCATTACCGAGGCACCTTCCAATGCAGAAGTCAGCCCTTGTTCGCTCTCTAAGTTACTGTACTTGTACCAGCACATCCGGGGATTCTCGAGGCCTGACCGTTACAAGTGTCAGGGGTGATGTTTGTGATCAGTTAATCTAGGTTAACCCGCAAAACAATCCCTGTCGGGGGGCGAAAACATCTCCCCTGGCAATCGTGCGACCCTCATATTAAATAAAACACAAATTTGGTATGAAAATTGCTCAAACAAGCAAGAAGCTTGGATACCTCCTGAATCCTTGGGTGTTCGATCACCCACGTTCGTACCCTGTCGACCTCAACACACAAAATGGCCAAAGCATTCGGCACTCTCTGAAGAAACATATTACTGTACTCCATGTTGTGACTTACCGATATTCTGAGCCACGCTGGTAATTGGATAAGTTCTCCCTATTCTTGCCCCCTCACTTCATTGAAACCTTCTTCACACTCCCCACAAAACAGATTGAGGGCGGAGCGCTAGTTTTCGCGAACGAACACTGGCATGCCGGGTCATTACCAAGATTCGGTGAATGTTAAGCGAGGGATTCTCTCCTCATCCCATTCCTTTTTACTCGTATGGATATATATATCTGGCGCCCTCGGACATTTTGCGTCGTGATTTTACTTCCAATGGTGAAGAGTATATCGCTACCATTCTTCCGGGAACCTCCAGATGCGAGACCGGTACATCTGAGAAGAGCTACGGTTCATACGGAACCAAGCTAGGTGTTCGTACTGGGACTTTAATTGCAAGACTGAGCCGAGCGATCGACTGGCTGACCTGGGCTGGGGTTCCACACGGCGATCTCTCTTGCTCCTGTTTTTCTCTCTCTTCGCACACGGGGCACAGTCATTTACCGTAGGTTTCGGGTGACTCTCTGAAGGTCTCCGCTGCTGCTGCGCAGCGGGCAAGCAACAACATCTCGGAACCACCCAGTACTGTACACTTCTAAGACTGGGGTTCATCGAGAAATAGCATCGAAGGTGAAAATCGGCGCTACCGTGCTATGGTGGCTATAGGGTGCAAATTATGTTTATGAGGGTTTGGAATTAAAGATGTAGCGGCGCTTGTGCTCATTTAAGGACCTATTGTTCATGTTTCTTTTCCTCTCTGAAAGAGGGGCGAATCGCTGATGAAAGCTCGCGCGCGCGCGCCTCTTTTAACCGCGACACCCCTCGATGGCTCGCACTGTGCCTCAAATGCATGGCACTACGGTACTCTGCCAGTGCTTGAAATCTGTAAAATTACCCCCCAAAACTCATCCCTTTCGCCGCTGATGAGCAGCGTGGGGAAGCCGGATACTCCCTCAGCTTCAATATGACAGGAAGGGTGCGGTGTCGGTGCTGTGATGAATGTTCTACATACAGTAAGCGTCGTATGTGTGAAGTTCAAAAGATTCGCTTGAAAAAAGAAAGGAAAAAGTGGGAAATGGGCAACCGCAAATTTGGGGCTTTCGTTAATCTGCTGCTGTCCACTGAAGAACTGGCTTGGCTTATGATTCGGGCCTCTTTTTTCTGCAATTGTGCAAGCGCACCCCTCCCTTGTGCTTACCACAGTGACCCGTCCACTTTCACCCGGCTACCGCTCAAGCACACCGTAACTGTACTAAAATAGAGCTTTCCTAGAGCCCTATTCGGCTTGTTTAAAGGAACTCTTTAAGCTTAGCACGGTCCAGGGGCTTCTCCATTTCCAGCGAGATCTGGGCAAAAATGGGTCTGTGTTCTCAGATTTCAGGAACTCTGGTCCTAATGGGAGAAAAGGTTGATGATATCCATCCAGTCCAACTCTCCTGGCTATGCCTCAAAGGAATGCTGTTCCTATCTTGGCCAACTTTTAATTTTTCTTTTGCCAACCGAATTGGGAATTGGGAGGCCAGAGAGACTCTGCCAGTACTGTGGGTTGCTCTTTTCTTCCTCCTCTCCTTCTCTCTCGCTCCTCTGTCCAATCAGGAGGCGCCCCCCCACTAGTTTGCATCCTCGACAAACAGCCGAGTATTCTTGCGGTTATCGGACTAGCCTTATTTTCTCTACATGGCTGCCCCGGCTGTCCGCTGGCTGTCTGTCCTTCCCTTGCCTTCATGCTGTTCGCTCTCTTTTCTATCTTTTGCGTGTCCGTTTCATGTATGATATGTGCACCTATGGCAAAAGTACGGTGTTACGGTGAGGAAGAGAGAGAGAAAAAAAAAGAGGATTGCACTGTTGGGGTTTGGCCTTCCTTTCTCTCGGAGCCTGGAGCATAAAAATTGCTGCATCTCCCCACGCAACTTCCCATTGTAATCGAGTACCGGCACCCTTCTCGTAGCAACCTCTAGCTTTGTATGTCTGTATTTTTCTGGCTAACTGGTCCAAGAGCCACCACTGCTCTTCCTTCTCCCCAACCCTCCCGCCTTCCCCCTCTTGTCCCTGCCAGCATCGCGTCTGCTGAAGGCGCACTACACCTCATATCTACCGTAGCCATCCCCCATCCGTCCACCTTTGCTTCTCCCGTATCTTCTTCCCCTTCTCACTGGGCGTAAGCTACGGTAGTCTGTTCTCGCCTCTAAAAAACCAACAGACCCTTCTGCGCTGTCGATTGACCGAGGCGAGAATTGGATACGTTTATCGGGACTTTTTTTTTACTATTTTTTTTAATTCTTATTCGCTCCCAGCCCTGGTCGCACGATCCCTCGCCGCTGTGAACTTGTTTCTGGGAGAGAGATTGCAGTCGCTAAGCGACGCTTGCCCAAGGCTGTCCCATAATAAATAACCTTTGGCGGTTCCAGTTCCCGTCGGGAAGGATAGGGAGACCAGAAAACTGAGAAACAAGGCCCGCTAAAAGAGAAAGAGAGAGAGAGAGAGAGGGTAGAATAAAAAAAGAAAAAAGAAAAAAGAAAGGAAAGAATAAAAAAAGAAAAAAGAGCCCAGCAGGCCATCCTTTCTACCACTTGATATCCTCCTTGTCTGCTGGTCGTTGGACTTGCTTGCTCTCTCTTACACCTCGTCACCCACTCAGCAGTTATTGGGCCCAACAACCGCACACCTTACCACGTTGTGTCTCGTCTTACTTCACCCGTCAATTTGTGTTGCACCTGGTCTTAACCTCTTCCTCCCCCCCCTTCTTCTACCCTCCCCCAACCCGCCAGCCGAGTTCGTTTTCCCAGTTCGTCCGTCTCACACGGTCTCCGACTCCAGGACCAACCGCCACTTCGACGGCCTGATCCTTTCTCTTTCTACACCACAACAACCTCCCCCACACGGTCCTTCGCTTCATAGTTCGAACACCAATACAATAACTCGGTAATCGGTACTACGGATTTTTGCAACAATGTCTAGTGGAACTCCTCCTGAAGGCTCGGGCGGTGGAGAGAAGTCCATACGCAGGCGTTTCACATCTCAGTTCAAGAGGGTTCTGAGTATTAGGTCGGGAAAATCAAGGCATTCAATCACTTCGGATACTGCTGGCGAACCATCTGCTCCGACTACACCTTTGTCACCGGCTGCTCCAATTGAGTGAGTTCACGCCCTGTTATTTGGCTGAGGTCTTCATGACCAAATTTTCTGGTATTCGCAATTAACATTACAAGAAGCAGGCCCGCATCGAGCTCTGTCGCCCAACAGGAACCCGAGCCAAAGGCCCGAGAGAAGGAGGAGCAGGAAAGGGTTAGGACTCGGACTAGGCCAGCTCCTCGTCAACCTAGGACCACGACCACGACCACGACCATCCCGCCGCCTGCCATGACTGCTGCCGAGCGTGCTCATGCCCTTTTCAAGAAGCACGGTTTGGAGATTTCTACATCTGATTGGCCTTTGTCAACTGCCCCTCCTGGTGATCGTGTTCAGAAGGATATTCGTATGAGGGTCCATCGCACTTGCCATAAGTGCTCGGCTTCTTTTGGACCCGACAAGATCTGCAATTCGTGCAATCACAAGAGGTGCAAGAAGTGCCCGAGGCACCCGTAAGTTTGCACTTTTGCCATTGTTTGGAACGATATTGGTGAGGATGGTCACTGACTCGACTGGGGAAAATAGTGTCAAGAAGTCTAAGGATAAGGGCAAGGGCAAGGAGAGAGTTGGTGAGAAGCCTGGTGAGAGGTCTGGTCAGAAGGTTGGGCGGAAGAAGAAGAAGCCAGTCGGTGCCACTCTCACGCTCCCTAGTCGTACCGGCGGACAGGATCTCGTTCGTAAAGCTCCACGCCAGAGGGTTCACCGTACATGCCATCGTTGTCAGACCGACTTTGCTGGGGAGAAGATATGCAAGAAGTGCAGTCACACAAGATGCAAGAATTGTCCACGCGAACCGTTAGTGAACCTAAGTAATCTTGGATATCTAATGAATGTTCGGACTAAATTTTTTTTTTGTAAATGACAGATTCAAGAAGAACAAGCCGCCCGGATACTATGATGGGCTAGATCCCGACGACAGTGAGGAGGACAAGCGGCTTCCTGCCCGCCCCCGTCGTACTTATAAGAAGCCCCGCCGCAGAGTTCACTGGATTTGTACGAAGTGTTCTACGACATTTGTGGAGAGGACAAAGATATGTGAAGGGTGTGGCAGTCATAGAGATGACACGGGCTTTAGGGATCCGTAAGTTTTATGTCTATCATAAGTGCCGTAGTAATTGCTGACCGTTTTTGCAAATAGTCCTAAAAAACAGCCTTACAAACCTTCAGAGGAAGATATCCAGAGGCTGGATGACCGTCTTAAGCAGACGTCTCTTTCGGCCGCTTAATTCTCCCAGTGTTCTTTTATGATGGCTCCTCCTAGGGAGTTTACAACCTTATCACGACTTTCATTTTTCTTGCCTTTTTCAACATTCTTGGGCCAATCGCCTGCTGCCGGTCGCGTGCTTGGTGTATGCTTTGTGGGTTCGCTCGGTACAGGCCAGCGGGTCCCCAACGTGTCGATATATTGCACTATCCTGTCAAGTTTTTTCATAAGAGGTTCATGACGAGCAGTTATGATTGCATTTCGTGTGGATGGTGGGCACTTGACCTGACATAACCAAAACGGGCATTCTGGAGTTTGCTTTCACTATTCTTTTAGTTGATACCTTGCTGTTTCATTTTACCCCAATTCCCCCTTGTTTGAGCGTTGTGTGCATTCTGGGACGACGGTGTTTCCTCGCACATAAATTAGTGTTTTTGTTATTTGATCTCAATACCAACCATCGTCTTATCTCTAAACCTATGATCCGGGACCTCCAATATGGCGAGTGGCAAGAGGCATTGTTGAGAGCGGAGGAGGGGGGGAACTTGGACCCCGTGGGCTCAGTGCTGTGTATCCTGAGCTCTGCAGATGTCTCTTTAGCTTCCCGCACTTGTTCCTCAGTATCACATCTCGGTTGCATTCCTGCATTGATGTATTGCCATGGCTACTCATGATGATACGAAATGTGAAGACCAACTCTCCTTTTTCCCCTTTATGCAAATCTTGTGAATAACCCTACACAATGCAGCCCGAACCATCTCTATCTCTGCTTGCGTTTGTACAGGCTTGGCTTGTCCTTATCCTGGCGTCTTAAATGGAGTTCTTTCTTATTTCAATAGCAGTTAAGAAAGTGGCAATTACTCCGCACACCCCCCCCCCGAAGTTTTATTTTGATTGCACGTATATATTCTTCTCAGGACATCTTTGTTTTGTTTTTTATATTTTATTTGCCTTCCCTTAATCCATTTTAAATCCGCGGATCTATTCATAGAAGTACAGGAAAGTCCGCGGTGTGAGCATCATCCTAAAGTATATATAGGAAGCCCATATTATTATTATAGAAAACGCAAGATGGAATAAACAAATAAAACATCAAAACAATTAGCCGTGACCAAAATTGGCACATATGATTTAATAATAATATGAATATCATACAACCTTAATTCAAAGTCCCAAATTGGGCTTCTCTCGCAAGGGGAAGGGAGGGGGGAAAACTTTTTGACCTGGTGGGATGGATGGAATGGGAAGAAGGTTTAGTGCCCCTTGGCAGGGGAAACAGAAAACGGACCCTTTGCCTCCTCCTCGGCCACTAATTAGGACTATAATATCTATCCGAAGGAGGGACCCCTCGCGCTACTATAATAGAAGCTAGCCTTTCCAAGAATTGCGCTCCTCTAGTCTCGCCGCTATCCGTCTACCGTACGCATCTACGGTATCTATTTACCGTATCTAGCACGATATGTTTTTTTCTCCACTAAGAAAGAAAAAAATTAAAAAAAGGAGTATTCACAAAGTAAAATGATGGCAAAAAGAAGCTGAAGAGAGAGAGAAAAGTCAGTCGTGCGGTTGTCGTACCTACTCGAATAACTAGCAATTGTGCTTTTCATCCGTCCGTGGCGGCCATTTTTTCCCCACAACTTGGGAGACTAACTTAACTTAATTATTTTATCATACTTTGCCACCACAGCCCAGCCCATCCCAGCCCAGCCCATCTCGGCAACTGACCGACCGACCGACCGCGCTATGATTGGCCAGCAACTAACCTCACTAACATCATTAGACTTATTTATTACCCAGGAGCGCGAATTAAAGGGTTCGTCGCAAAAACGTAGATGATGATCAGCGTCCACTTTCTTTCTTTTTTGTTTCTTTGTCTTTGCGGGAATGTTTTTAATAATTTGCGCTTGGGGAGATTTTTACGATGCTATTATAGTTTTTCTTGTTATTTATTTATTCATTCATTGTTGAAGGGGAGGGAAAGGGAAAGAAGGTTTTCTTCGTTTGATCTGCCGGTATTATAATAATAATATTATCATAGCGTATCCTACCCGCCGTGGCTGTCCGTTGGGAACTTGATAATTACAGTATTGTATAGTAGTATTAAGATTTAATTCTTTATTGGGGTTTTGGCTTTTTATATATTTAGGTTAAGTTGGGGGTGGGGTTTTTTGTTTAGCACGCGCTGGACGGACATGTGGACGAGTGGGGCGGTGGGCGGTGGGTGGGTGGTCGGCGGGCGGTGGGTTAATTGGATTTGGGGGGAGGGGATGGGGATGGGGATGGGGGAGTTTTGATCACTCGTGGGTATGATACTGTGGGTGTTTGGGGGGTTTTTTTTGAAAAAGGTTATTTTGGTTGTTTTTCTCTTTTTCTTCTCGCGGTCTGCTCTTGAGGTTTTCTCCGTAATACCACGGCGTCATGTTATGGGTGCTCGTACATCAAGCATCCCCCTCCTCCTCCCCCTCCTCCTCCTCCTCACTTCCCTCCCCTCCCCGCTCCACTCCTGTACACCCCCCCCCGGCTTGCTGGAACACAATCTAGAAGTTGTGTGCATCCATTGAGACAACGACTGACTGATCGTCCAAGCATTGGAGATTTACATATCACATCTCCGCCCGGGAATCGATCATCCATCTACCGTATTTGCGGATCTTGCTGGCCGGTTTTATTGATTGATTGATTGATTGCGTGTGATTTGTTTCCTCGCTTCTCTCCCCCTCCCCTCCTCCCTCCCTCTTGCTCGTGAAAGCCGTGGGACGGGTCTGCTTTTCCCTTCCATTACACAGGTTCGCTCGTTTGTTCCTTGTTTGGGCGGGGCTACATTCTTGCCGCGTGGCTTTCTTTCTTTCCTTCTGCCTTTCCTTCTCCTTTTTGTCCGGCTTTGCCTGAGTGTGGGCAGGATTGGATTAGGTGCAGGTGCTAGGCTGGAGTTGTGCATTCCCGAAGAGAGATAGAGATATACAGAGATAGAGAGATAGAGAGAGATAAAGGGAGGTTTTTGATATTCGGAGGAGGGGTGGATGATCGATGTCAGCTTGAATTGGTGCGTCTTTGCGAGTGGGGCTTTAGTCCCGGTTGTGGAGATTTCGGTTATTTCGGAAGATTTTTTTAAAATAAATAAATAAATGTTCGTGAGTTAGTAGGAGGTCTAACTTTACTAGTCTAGGACTGGAAAGAAGGGAGATAGGAGAGGAACGAAAGAAGAAAGGGAAGAAAATGCCAGCCCGGGGTATGATGGGCATGATACGTATGTAGTTATGTATCAATGCATAAAATGTATGCATGTGCGAATGGAATGAAATGAGCTCGGTGGGGTATTCTCCTGCTGGGTGAGAGAGGTGATATCATCAAGATAGATGTTTGGCCTACTACAGCACTATATTCCAGCACTCTCGCAGGAAAATAAGCACAATCTCCACCGGACTGACCGATTATCCAGCCCCTTCTCCCAGAAATGCCTCTTTTTAGCTTGGTAAGGTGTTTACAGAGCGATTTCCCTAGCCTTATCGCTCATGCTTCAAACAAACCCGTAAATAAATAATCCCTCTATCCAGAATATCTATCCCAGCCAGCTCAACTTCAATCACCATTCTTGACTCGGCCACACCTGCCTACCCCCCTCCCCCTCCCCCGCTAAGGAAAAAAAAGAAGGCAAAAAAAAAGCAAGGAAGCGTGCATAACGACGGACAGCATACCCGATACACGATCGTATATATAAAAAATCTAGTCCGTCGGCGATGTAACCGTATTGGGCCTCCTCCTCCTCCCCCACCACCACCAAACTTATCCACCTCTTCCACCTCTTCCTCCTCCTCCTCCTCCTTAGTATACGCATCATGACTATCATGCAGCGATTTTACCCACATATAACAAGTACCGGCTCCATTCTAAACAATAAAACAAATAACCCACGAACAATAAAGTGTTTACCGGCAAACACTTGTCTCAAAACCCCGGGCACGAAAAACTCCGGATGGATGGAGGAGGAAGAGGAGGCGATTTATTTCTCGCTGCCTCGCGGCAGTTTTTTTTATTGGAGAGACCCGACGATCCGGTGATTCGGAGAATCATATGGGTGGGTTCTTGTTGGTGATCGGGCGTCGTGTTACTCTGTTGCTGGAGATGGGGGGGTGGCCGGTGGGATGGATGGGGTTCCGCTGTGTTACTTACTTGCTGGTTTGGGGTTTTGGCTACATGCATTGTGTGAAAGGAGGGGAGGTGGGGAAGCAGGGAGATCATCGGGAGTGTTTTGTAGAGGCTGATATCTTGGGGTGAGGTTTGTTCTGCGCTTGAGGGGGAAGTCCACGGTGTGCAGTAACTGTGTAGTAGTGTAGTGGCGGTGGAATGTTCTTTTTTCGCCATTATTATTATTATCTTTTTATTTTGCTTTTTATTTATCCTGCGAGCGAATCAGGGTGTGGTAAAACATGCTGGGATCTCAAGACTAATCCTTCTTCGTTAACTCACTAGTACAGCACTATGGAAAGAAGGACCTACAAGTACTTACTTACTCCATGGTCTCAAAAAGATACTATCGTATTGTACATTACCGTGGTATTATGCATCCGCCCACCCGAACTAGCCCTCGGCTCTGCAATGCAAACAACGCTATTTTCTGCCCCCTTCTTTGCCTTTTTAACCAACTGTAACCAACCCCTACTAGCCACCACTCGTATTGTTATTCTCCGACCTTTGTATAAAAACGGTTGGGTCTGCATATGCTGCCAAGGCGACTCTCATATGACCTGGGGAAACACGAAATACAGGCACTGTACCTACTGTACCTTTTTGTGATAGAAGGAAGGACTCCCGGAAGTTTTTAAGGCGTCTGACTCAGTGCATTGGTCTTGATTCGGCCTCAAAGGGTATTAGAATGTTACCCTTGAATTCCTGGATGGTTCACTAAGCACATGAGAACACTTTGATAAGGGGAACTTTGTTACAAGCGCACGCACCACACACCCCAGTCTCATTTTCTTTCGATATTTATCATATAGCTCGCTACTGCTACTATAATACTACTACTACTGCTGCTGCTGCCATTATCTTATCTATTATATTAATATAAAAAATGCAGGCGCAAGCTAGCCCGCCCGTTTTTATAATACGGTACAAACGTCAGAGGATTACGAGTACTGTGAATAATCCGTCCATCCGTCCATTTGAGATGAACCCTCCCGAAAAGCCCCTCCAAAGATGCCGACACAAGGACTTCTGCTTTCGCGAAGACGTGCATGACTCGGGGTGTACTTCAGGGAAATACCTGGGCGGCAACCCCCCCCCCTTCCCCATGCCCCTAACATGGGATATAGTCTAGAGAACCTCATAGCACTCACTCGCTCGCTTAAACTTATTGGTAAGAAAAAATAATGTGAAAAGTATGGTTGTAAGGGTGGTAAAAAAAAAAAGGATAGTCTAAGTTGGAGGAGAAAACTTTAACCATCCCAGTACCTTGGTGGTTCTTGAGGAAAAGGGTTATTAGCACCGGGAGCTTGGTTTTTCTAGTTTTTCTTTTCTTTCTTTTTTTCCAGAAAGGCAGGCTGCGTGCCGGGGAGGAGGAGGAGCAGGAGGAGGAGACTTGTGTAGAATCCAACTAGACTATCAGATCACCGGGGGGGGGGGGACCACTCCGCCAATCAATCCAGGCGAAATATAAAAGGTTTAATCTGACAAGTTAATCTACAGAATTGGCGAATGGCAATATGATACTAGTTCAAGTTGACGAGTTCAGACATGTTTTAAGGGCCGATGCTACAGTACAGTACAGACCGTCGGGAAACCCCTGGCCCTTCTTATATAGGAGTTTCTTGCCTCTCCGAATCCAGAGGTTATTGCAGGGCCAAGAGTCTCACGGAGATGGCGTAGTGGACTTTACTACGAGATTTTGCGGGCAGGTTGGGTAAGTGGAATTGCTGTACTAGTACTCTCCAGTATTAACTTAGTAACTGTACTCGTACAATAGACACTTTTCCAAAAAAAAAAGACTCTGAATCTGAGGCAAATGCGCCTACGGACCAAACCAGATTTCTAGGATTTGGCTCTGGATGGCAGAATCGCAAATGTCCCTAATAAGTGCGTTCCTGGATTCAGCAAGACTTTTAAAAGTATCCGCAATTCCCCGACTTTCTCGGGTTACAGAGTGTTAATTGGCGGTTATTCTTTCTTTTTTTTTTTACCCCCGACGGAGGGGGTCGTCTTGCTGCGGTGCGAGCTGGTGGCAGGGCGCTGTCGGGATATGCGGTGCGGCGGTCAGTATTGTGGTAGAAGGAGGAGGAGGAGGAGCCGAATGGGGTCGGGTTTTGGGTGCGGTATGTTGGAAGGAACGGGTCGGAATACATACTAATATCGAGAATTCCTTCAAGTTAATCGCTATATTATCATACCGGTATTCTATTCTGTTCTATTTATTATTTTATTTATTTCCAATTCGCCAAATTTCTTCGCCCATTTTATTTTTTTTGCGGGAATTTTCATTTCTCGTTAATTAGATTTTTCCTTTCCCTATCTGAATCGAGCGAGACCTGTAATATTTTTCACGAGGTTTTTTTATCTAACTTGTCGTCATCGTCATGGACCGCCTGACCTCCCCTCCCTTCAACTTTAGGCGAATCGGATTTTTTTTTCTTTCTCATTCTCCTCTTTTAGTTTTGTTAGCAGAAAGAAAAAATGAAAAATGAAGAGAATGAAGAAAAATGATATGTAGGGATAGAGAAAAAGAGAGAAAAAAGTAAAAAATAAATAAATACTAATCGGATGTTCAATCGTACGGTAAAAGCACCGGATTGCGCAATTATTTTCGAGAACAATTAGGGTTAACCTAGAGTTCCCCGAGGTTCGCGCAAAGGGTTCATGTGGTGCGACTCGCCTGGGTGAGAACGAAATCGCCGGGACGGGGCGGATCTCGATGCTGCGTTTATATCGAGCGCTCAATGGCAGCTGGCTGACTGGCTGACTGGCTGACTGGCTGACTCGCTGACTGACTGCATTGAGGACTGTCGCCTCGTTTTGTTTTGTTCACGCCCAGTCGATAGCTTATGGGCGGTGTGATATCGAGCTAATTGACGAAGACTTTGGCCATGGTGGCAATTGAAGGGCACACTATGAGGGAAGGGAAAGGGAGGATGAAATGCCTGCCTGCCTGCTGCATGCTTGCCTTGCGGACGGGCCTAAGAACCTTCGGCAGCAAACTCCAAGCCATTAACATGCGAGCGGGGCTTTTCGTCAATGTGGATGAGGTGAGGGTGGGGTGAAGGGGCAGGATGCAGAGGAGGCTTCAATCGTATCGTTGGGGAAGCGGGGTGCAGTGCATGGAATGCACATCATCAAATAGGAAAAAACGGAGCTATTCGGTCATATCTTATCACTCGGTGGGTGGGGTGGCGGTTTGGCGCCGTACTCGGGCAGGACTTGCGCAAAGTCTGTGGAACTCTGGTTTGGCCGGCCAAAATCACGTGTGAGTGTGTGTGACGCGAATTGTGCGTCTGAATAGGCTAGATATGCAAGTTTTTTAGTGAAGGACAAAAGGTTTGTCCAACTTCAACTCCTGGCGGAGTGGCTGGAGCAAACACCGCTCTCCAAGTGGTTGGGAGGGACCTAGAGCCAATCAAAGGAAGTTCGACAGACTGCCCTTCATACCAGGGCACGTTTCCGCTGAATAGAGCGCTCAGGTACAGCCAGTGAAACTTTTCTCTGCTGGTAGCCCTCCCAGCCTCGGTCCGGTTTCCAATGCTATGAGTTCCGAGCAAGAACCAATAAGCTGACGCAGGGCGATCAGCAAATTAATAGACCTGATTACGATAGCCTGTCTAAGCGATACTTTTTGAGCTAATCCCAGTTCTCTGCCCCCCCATACCACCAGCGCCACGGCTGCGCTTCTGTATCTGTTTAGGTTCGGCCGATCGAGGAGGAGGAGGTTTGCCCTTCCTACCATCACTATGACTGCAATATCCTCTCCTCCACTCACAGGATGGACACTGGCGATCACTCGAAGCTCTCTCGGTGTTTCCGTGGCCACGACTCAGTGTGTTGACGCGTCCTTTGAACCCGTCTTCGGGTCGCAATTTCCCTTTCTATCCCTTCCTCCATCACCTTCCCGGCACCTCTTTCCTTCCTGGTTGGTCGCCTGAATATCTGGGATCTAGCTGGGATGGATGGGTGGATGGATGGAGGAATGGGAAGACCGGTTTGCACGTTGGAAGCTGGCGGAGTAGCCGTACGGCATATCCTAAGAATCGGGCGAGCACGTGATTTCCCGTTTCACAGTCCCAAACGAAGCCGATTGGTATTTGGATGGAAGGAAGAGCGCACGAGTTTCACCTATTTGCGCACACCTCCTATGATAGCGACACTCGAGCATATACCGGTATCCACCTGTATCGTCCTCCAATGGGTAAAGGAGGAGAGGGGCTAGTGGGGCGAGACATAAAGACCCAAGTGAACCTGACGGAAACGTGCACCTGGAAACGGAAAAAGAAACAAAAATTAACAACGCACAACGAGAACCCAAGGGGGAGAGAGAGGTGGAAAAGAATAGAATGCCTAGGGTTCCTACCACTGTGAAACTCCAGCATAGCTAGATGCGCAGAACCCGATACCGGGACCAATTACAGTATCCGCACCCGAATACCTCTACCCCCCCTGAAACGGCAATCAGCCAGCATCTCCCCCACGAGTGATCCTAAATGACCAAGTGCGAAGCCAATCAGGCCACGAAGGGCAAACAAATCCACCACTCCCCCTTCCTCTCACCATAGCATCTTTTCCGCACCCCGCAAACATGGAGCACCCTAGAAGCCAAAATCAACTTCACACTTCGGTGCCACAAAACCTTGAATCACCTTCAGCTGTGTCTCAGGAACCGACTCAGACCTCCTCCTCCTCCTCCTCCTCCTCCTTTCTACCGATGCTCTTCCAGGGAATGCCACACCAACATTGACACTTCCCATATCCCCGGGCTGGTGTGGTGTAAGGCTGGAATTATGCGGTGATATCGCAGCGTATCGATTCCGGGTTTTGGTTTTGGGAGGCATTTTTATAGGGCGCTGCTGGTGGAAGGGGCTGTAGCCTTGGATTGGATCTGTGGGAACGAGCTGCTACTCTTTTTTATCCTTGTCGTCCTTCGACGACCAAAGCGCGGAGGGCTACACGAGCGGTACTGGGTTTTGGGGATTTACACAAAGGGGTTGTGCGTTTATCGCTAGGGGTTGCGGCGGCGGCGGCGGTTGTGCAGGGTTCTGCGAATTCTGGGAGGAGCTCGGGTTTAACTGTTGGGTTGTGCTTTGACCTGCGATATAGGAAGGGATAGTAGTTAGCTTGGTGTGCCATGGGCTCTCTTTGCACTTTACGAGCTGCTGTCTTGACCTTTGAGAAAGGATCTTGGCGAGCGTGGAATATAGCTCTTGTTTTAAGGCAGGCCAAGGCAGACTTACTGCCATGCCTGTACCCTACAAACTGAAAGTCTGGTGCAAATATCAAATGGATGGCACCTCTCAAGGGCTGCTTGGTATCGCCTTCAGCGGGCTCTCGCAAACAAAGCGCATTGGACCTATATGCACGCAAATAGCAGTGAATGGAAGAAGTACACAGCAGGTTTCCGGGAGAGTTTCTCATTCCCAAACCTCACCGAACAGGCACTTTATGGTTCCAAGCCACAGGGTTCCTATCCACCGGTGCCATAGTCGGTTTGCGTTGGGTTAACACGTTTCCCACGCCATAGCGAGCTACATGTATTAGTTGAGCGATACAAGAATTGAGCAGGATTTCAACCCCACTTCAGGTTTTACCATACGGTACAGTGGCAATTATTTGGATGCACGGCTCACTATGCATTAAAACATCACGACAACCTCTAGTTCAAGCGATAGCTTCAAAACCTACAGTCAAGCTACACCATCCTCTCTCTGACCTTCACTCCAACTCCCTCCAAAGCTCCTCCTAATGTTACTCCCACCAGCCCCGGGACCAAAAACATTCAAACCCTCCCTCCCTCCATCCCTCCCTTAACGACACCTCTTCAAATCTCTACGATACTACAGCACAAGGCTCTTCTTAAAGCGTGCATCATACCAAGCTTATTGCAATGCGCACGACTAGCAATCCTCCCCTCGAGACCTCGAGAATCAGCACTTGCTCTGGTAGAGGGCTTGGCCTATTAAACCTTGCTAGTGTACATACCAGTTATAACAGCTCTCTAACTGGCAACTCGATTTCTCGGTAGCAATTTCACGAACCGAATCGCCGGTGGGGAAATACTGGAAAAGTCCAGAAAAAACGTGCAAAAATGAAAGGTTCATTGAGTTGGTATATATATATCCACCACTTGTGTGATAATATGAACAACCCAGGAGCTCCCAGTACCTGAGAACCGTAGGAAGAGAGAGAGAGAGAGAGGAGAACTTTGTTGCTTATTGGTGTTGCAAAAATCAAATGATGCCGGAAGGCTGGTACAGTTGTTTTCTTACTGTTGTGAAGGTTGTGATGCTGGGGCTGTTTATCCGCGGGTGAAGGTTGGGAACTTTTATCATATGATAGATGAAGTGGGGATCCGATACTCATCATGGGCTTTCCTGTGCCCTTGGATATATAAGACTGCGATTACAGTGGCAATGGGGCTATTACTGTTCCAAGATTGGCACTAGGAGGATACGGCTTTTTAAGTCATCCAAGGACAGTACTATATAGGCTCTAGCCGTATGATAAGGATAAACAAAGGGCCATGGCCAGACAATAACTTTCCAAAGGCCAAGAGTTCGCTTCTCCGACCCGCTCGACTTTTCTAATCCAGGTTTTTTGTTTTTTTTCAATGTTCAATCCTTCGTAAATACCAGTTCGATAACACCTTAGAACAATACTTCATCATAATATCTCCTCAGCGTTTCTAGGGTGATAAGTGTCATACAGCATTTCTCAAACTGCGACGACGACGACGACCACGAGCCGGGCATAACCTAAGCTTTTATGAATCGTGGAGACTAGATTACATACATCCCATCATACCACAGAGGGGGAACCTCCTAACCAATCCCTCGCTCATCACGAACAAACCATCTTATAATAATCCCACCCGTCCGTCCACAGGGAACATACTGGCCACAAGACATCCCATCACGGAATATCACTCGAAGCATAACCCCACTAAAAAAAAAAAAACTATAAAAAAAACTCCCCAGTTCACTACAAGACCTCCATCCATCCGATATTAATCCGACCCCTCCCCAAGCTGTACATTGTATCATACAAACATAACCCCCCATCCCCGAAAGCTTGTCCCCCCCCCCCCCACCTCCGGCCAACGACTTCTGTCTATCTAACTTACTGTACACACCCCTCCGCAATTTCCGAAAACCCTAAACCCCCCCGCCCCCCCCGGATCGGCGCAGCCTGCTGCAGCAATCCCGCTCGGGAGCGTCCTGCAGGCCGACCCCACACACCTCCCGCACACCTGCATCTTCTCGCCAATTACGGCGGTTCTAATTTCTGTGACCCGCTGCATCGTAGCGAGAATCACGGTAGGTAGGTAGTAGGGTGGAGGGAAGGAAGGAAGGAAGGAAGGAAGTGTGCCGAGGGGCATACAATTTTTTTGGTCCCGGGTTTTTATCCTGCAGGCAATGAGCTGGGAACGATGATTTCTGGGAGGGAGGAGGATGGGGAGAAGGAAGGAGGGTTCGAGAAAGTAGATGCCGTCAGGTCAAACCTCATTGCTGTGGTACGCTATTTTCGGGGCGATCTGCGGTACGGCACCTCCGGTTGGCTGCACGATGGTGGTGCTGACGATGAAGTGGTCAAAGAGGAGGGGGAGAGGGGTGCATAACATGCAAGGGCCAGATTCCCCGTGCCGGTAGCGCATGCGGTGGGTCACAGCGGTGATTATACTGAACATGAAAAATCACTCGCGAACACGAAGCTCAGAGGTTTTTGGAAAAAAAAACTTTGGCTTCATTATTTATGAAATTTTATCCCTTGTATCATTTCGGATAGGCTCTCTGCGAGAGCCATCGCAGAAAACAAAAAAGGAAAGAAGGAAACGAACGATCACAGGAAAAAAAGTGGGACCTGGGGGAGGTGGAAGCGGAAAAAAATAAAATAAACGAAAAAGAAAATACAGAGAATGAATTTGAGGGTTGAATTACAGTATGATATGGATTGGTTAGATTGCTTTTTGTCATGTCTTCTCTCACGATCACTTTCTCCTCCCAAGCTTCCCTCCAAGCTCCCCACACCAAGTGTTCTCCCCCCCCGGTGCTCACAGCTGAAGGTAAAACAAAAGCTCGGCCTAAATGGCCGGCCGGAACAAACATCAAAAGGAAATGACAACACGAGCGTTAAACCACCAGTCCACCACGGAGGGATGGAGAAAAGACATAGAAAAGGGTAAGTTTGGGAAAGAAAAAAACTACATAGAGAAGAGTAGTGAGGAGAATGGTATAAAAAAGGAAGAAGCAAGAAAACACCAGAGTCGCGATGCATCGTACGTTGTCGCCCGCGGCCTTGTCATTGAGGTAACAAAAGAGAGATATGGGGTATTGAGAGCTGGAATATTGCGACAGGAAACAGGGATTATTATGTAAGAAGGGTAGGGCAGATAGTTAATAGCCGAATATCGCATGCAGCAGTTAGAGGTTAGTTGTCCTCATAAATGCCTGCGAGTCCCCATCCTATCAACCATCCATAAAGAGGATCACCCTGCGTTTCGCCACGAAAATCCAGTTAAATTAATATTCAACTTCCATCCTCCCGGCACCATCCTACAAGATAATGCAACTGCCACAGCACCCAGTGTTCTTCTCATCAGCACCCTTGCCGTACTCCCCACCACCACCATTTCCACCACCACCATTGCTGTTCATGTTTCCACCACCGGGGGAGTTTGAACCGCCAGACTGATCCTTGTTGTAACGGCGTATCTCTCGCACCAGGTTGTAGAAGGCTTCATCCACGTTGATCCTGGACTTGGCGGAGGTCTCAATGAAGCGACAGCTGAAATGGCGGGCAAGGTCGCGACCCTCTACAAGAATGTGGTGAGTAAACAGAAGCTGGGGGATTCGGGGAATTGGAGCCGATTACCTTGTTGGCTCACAGCGCGCTCCGTGTCCAAATCACACTTATTTCCAACAACAATTACGGGAAAGTAATCTTTGTCCTTGACTCGAAGAATTTGCTGTTGAAAGGTGGCAATTTCCTCAAAACTTGTACGGCTAGTGATAGAGTACACGAGTAAAAAGCCTTCACCGGTGCGCATATACTGCTCTCTCATTGCGGAATATTCCTCCTGACCGGCCGTATCCAGAACGTCGAGCAGTGCGACTTCATCATCGATCACGCACTCTTTGCGGTAGGAGTCTAAATTTGTTAACATTAAGATCATCGGGACTTAAGTCCATTTGTGAGAAAGAAAGCGCAGGTCAGGAAATACCTTCAATAGTCGGATCATATTCATCAACAAAGTGGCTCTGAATCAGTTGGATAGTCAAGCAAGACTTTCCGACACCACCCCCACCTACTACCACCAGCTTATACTCTCGAAGAAATTGAGCCTGCGCAAACAGAAACAAAAATCAACCTTCGTAAGCAAGAGCGCGACATAAATATTTCGTAGGAAATCAGAAAGCAGGTTCAGGTTGAGGCAGTGATATAAGGGGGTACCGTACGGGAGACATTATCCTTTTTCTCTGCTAAGGAAAGAAAAGAAAACAAGAATTCAACAGTTATCTCTGTTGCACTTGTGCCGTCCGAAGATGAAGACGAGATGCTTATATAGTGCAAGCCCTGTTCAGAATTGACTAATCGGGAACGAATTTAAAGTTATTCAGTAGTGTCAGCAGAAGGCCTCAATGCAAGGCAAATGAACGCGCCCCAATTGTAGGTGGAGGAAGCGTTAGGTTTAACCCCTTACCTGTGTGTTGCAAGAGGATACTTGAGAAGGAGAAGCTGCCCTCTTTTTTCCCCTTTCTCCCGAAGTGTTGACTGAAAAAGGGATATTTCAGATGATTCTCGGTATAAAGAACCGTCCGGAGTGCGGAGAAAGAGCGGGAAGGGAGTGGATGAGTACGGGTGGGTGTAGGCGAGGGGATGGAGTTTGCAAGAGAGACTCGGGTTATTCGTGAAGAAGGGGTGCGCTTAGGGTAGAAGGGAACCGACAAGGATCTCTTTAGCGGCTCGGCACCCTCTTTTTTTTTCTTTTTAGCGCAGATGCACGGGACTGGGACACAGAACCGAGGAGCAACGGTACAGGTGAAGCGGGACACAGCAAGCAAGAGCAAGCAGTAATAGCAGTGGAGGGAGAAGAGGGAGAAGGAGAGGGAAGCAGCCAGGAGAGAACTCGCTGAACACAAAGAAAGGCGTCGGGAAACAAGAGTCGGAGGATCAAGGAAGGAAGGGAGGTGGGGGGGGAATGGGAGACAAAAAGTTGGGGAGGGAGAAGAGAAGGGGGAGAGAGGTTGGGACGAGTTATAACTAGGTTAGGGTACAATGGTAAGCTTGCAGTGAGCACCGTACTCGAGTACTAAAGAAGCAGACCAAAGCAGCCAGTAAGGGAAGGGAGAGCAGGAGGGAAGTTAACGGAAAGGAGTTGAAGTGGGAGAAGGCGACTGATCGGAAAATGGTGTCCTAACAGGGTTAGACAAGGTGCCTCTCGAGAAGAATTAAGCACATGAATAGGGAGGTTCTGTGGGAGCCAAGAACGTGCACTTGAACTTGTCACCACAGCAACGCTCCTCTACCTTCCTGATGCCGCTGGTTAGATGGGCTGATTGCTGATTCAAGTGTAGACCAAGTTCCTGGTCGAAGATGTGAACTTGTGAATACTGAAGTTCACTGAAGCTCACTGAAGTTCGGCTGAATTATTTCTCCTAGCCCTTGGAACCTCTTTTTCTCCATGTGCGGGCTGGCCTATATTGCACAAGGCAACGTTCGGGCTCGAGTTCACACACAGAATAGAACATCCCTGATGGTGTGTGAGAAAGAGGCGGAGAAGAAATGTGGGCACTGACAAGGGCATTTTACAACCTTATGTAATTCTAAAAACTCATAACGGGTGGGTTGAATCAATTAGATCCGTGTAGCTTGGTCTAGGTCGGTATGATCTTGTCCTTAGGAAGTGCTTCGGTGGGAAGCCTTCCAGCTGCCTTAGAATTAGGGGTTTCACAAGTGCCCCACTGTTCAGGCAGCGCCTTAAAGGTTTGAATACAGTAGTAGGGTGTACCGCGCAGCATCATTGTCTGGTTTGTGGCGGTAACTATAGATTTACACTGTCTACCATGCTGCTAATTCTCACAGTTTTACCCCCCCCACATGGATGCATTCGTTCGCACATAACGCGAGCGCAAAAGCACGCACAAAATATTGGTGCATAGATAGATGGCACATCACTTTCCTATGGAACCCCTCGGCAGGTCTTTTCAATTGACGGGGGGGGGGGGCTGGGGTTAATGTCAACTTTCAGAGCTTCCCCTCCATTCTGTATCTTTCTCCGTATTCTCTTCCCCAGCACCAATATCAATTAACCTAGGCATTAAAAGTACGGTTTTCAATGTCTACTTGGCCACCTGCCTATAGCTTTCCCGCCCCCAGTTCTTATCCGATAGAAATCGAAGGCCTGTAGAATTCCAGCTGCAGTGCGACAGAGCATCACATTCAATACTCCCATTGGCTCGCCTGACTGCCTATCTTTTTATTGTTCAAGGATTGTCGAAGGATGCGGATGAACTGAGTAGAAAATTTTATCTTGTATAAGAGATGTCCAATAAGCTTCCTGGGCTGTCGATTCTCCACCGATAGATAGCCTTAACAGCTCGTACTACCTGAATTGGCTCTCTAAAAGGCTGACAACAAGTTCTCCTGCAGAACCAATGCCTTCGGTGAGTGCGATAAAGGGCGGCAAGTCGGTAAAACCCATCTCCCTACTGATACGAATCAATAGCATCGGACCAAGAGACAACTTGGGATGCCAGTACACTCGTAGAATCAACAAGAACCCACTTGTCCGGATTGACATATCATAGGAGACGCACGCTCCAGCATGTTTGAACCCTGTATCTCCCATTCATAAACCAGCATAGTCTATGGGGAGAAAAATGCAATTCTCAACACCCAAATCAAAGCAGTTACCAACCGCTTGCTTCTATGCCAATCTACCGTGCTCGAATAGGAACTCAGTTTTCTTTTTCCCGAAATTTGATCATCGTTATGCGCTTACCATGTTCCAGTGCCAATGTTACATGCATAAATCGTTGCTCACATGGGAGACCTTCTTGCACGGCACGCAGGCATCCTATGATTCGCGACGATTTATTTATCTTCTTTTAACCCTCATGTAATGCGGGTAGCCGGAGGAAGCATGGCCGCCATATGGGTATGTTTTACGGAAGGTCGGACGCCCTGTCCCACATTAGCTGCCTTCTGTCAATATCTGGGCTCTCCCCGGGATGGGGGGGGAGAGCTGAGGGAAATGAGGAGAAAGGGAAGGGGGCGATTCCTTTTCTCGAAGCATCGTGGGGCCTTCCATGTATCCATGGGAGGGGTGTGGTGGGCGACAATCAATTTTTGCCCAGTTGAGTTTAAGCTCGGCTATTCCTCTTGGGCGACTACCTGGGAATGGCAGTTTGGCTCCGAATTTTTGGAATGTGGCCCAAAAGCAAATACCGTCCTATCTGATACCGGTAGTGCTGCATCTTCCATCCTACGACCATTCGTAAGGTGCTTTCATGGCTCTGGGGATTGATTCAATAAATATACCCTAGCTAAACCTAACCTGGGGAAGCGAGCTGCTGTGGGAATCACCTCAAGCCCGTACAAGGGCAGAAGCGAATTCGCTTGTTGAATGGCCCCCAGTGGTGGATTTATGATGGAGAAGAGGCCGAGAATAAGCAAGAACCATAATAATCTCGTACCGGTGCATACTGTAGGAAAGAGGAGGGAAAAAGTGTGCCTATTAAATTGTATGTGATATCGCATAATCCTCTATTGGAAAGCTGTATAACATAAATTTGTAAGAATAATCGGCAGTCGCAGAGCTGGTGGTAAGGCGGGGTTGCCGTGAGATGAGATACAGAAGCCTGCGTAAGGAGGATACCGCATTAAGCCCGTCATGAGGTGGGGTTGCCGTGAATAATCCTATTGTTCACTGAGGCGGAATATCCCCCACGGACTGCACACTCCGCTGTGTTGAATTGGAAACACACTCCCCGTTCAGAGAACTCACTTTACTTTTTAGCATCCAGATACCCAACCATGGTATGTCCTATTAACGATAAATAAATGAATTTTGGCCCGCCAGCTGACTTATAACTTTTAGTCTAAAACCGCGGAGAGACGAAAGGCAGAGGAGAACGCGAAGGAAGGAGATTATGGTAAGAGCTAACTACCTTAATTATCCTCAATCGCTATTATCAACCAATCCATGTTTTCTTCAGCATCTCAAGTACTTCAGTGCTAACAGGATCGTCTAGGTTCTATCTTTTCGGTTTCTGGGTATGTGGAATGAGATGGCTTTAGAAATGAAGCTACCCCGCAGCCATATTTGCTAACAAGCCGAGCAAACAGGCCCGTTGTGGTGGCAGAGAACATGATAGGATGTGCTATGTACGAGTTGGTGAGTTTGTTCGATGGAAATACTGTACTTGAGCTTCTGCTAACTTCTCCATCCCTAGGTTCGCGTTGGACACGATTCACTGGTTGGAGAGGTCATTCGAATAGAAGCCGACAAAGCTACTATCCAGGTTTACGAGGAAACAGGCTCGGGCGCCCTAACGCTCCCTGTAATTTGACAAAGACTGACTATGGGGATACAGCTGGTGTAACTGTTGGAGATCCCGTCTTGCGTACCGGAAAGCCCCTCTCCGTGGAGCTTGGCCCTGGATTGATGGAGACCATCTACGATGGGATTCAACGGCCTCTAAAGACTATCAACGAAATCTCAAACAGTATCTACATTCCCCGTGGTATCTCAATTCCTGCATTAGATCGTAAGAGATTATGGGACTTTAACCCTGGAGGTCTTAAGGTCGGGGATCATATCACTGGAGGGGACATCTTTGGGAGTGTCTACGAAAACTCACTCCTTGATGATCACAAAATTCTTCTGCACCCTCGTGCTCGGGGTACTATCACCCACATTTCTGAGAAGGGCTCTTACACCTTAGAGGATACAGTTCTTGAAATCGAGTTCGAAGGTAAAAAGCAGAACTTTACCATGATGCAATCATGGCCCGTGCGAGTTCCCAGACCAGTGTCGGAGAAACTCTCCGCAGATTACCCATTATTGACTGGCCAGAGAGTGTTGGATGCCCTGTTCCCCTGTGTACAGGGCGGTACAACAGCTATTCCTGGAGCTTTCGGTTGCGGAAAAACAGTTATTTCTCAGTCTTTGTCGAAATTTTCCAACTCCGACTGCATTATCTACGTTGGGTGTGGTGAGCGCGGCAACGAGATGGCTGAAGTCCTGATGGATTTCCCAGAGGTTATAACTATCTTAAAACTTGGGTCGGGGCCGGAGGCTAATAGTTAATTATAGCTTTCTATTGAGATTAATGGCCGCAAAGAGCCCATCATGAAGCGGACAACACTCGTTGCAAACACCTCCAATATGCCTGTAGCGGCGCGTGAAGCATCTATTTATACTGGAATTACGCTTGCAGAATACTTCCGTGATCAAGGAAAGGACGTTGCGATGATGGCTGACTCGTCTTCCCGTTGGGCTGAAGCCCTTCGTGAGATTTCTGGTCGTCTCGGAGAAATGCCGGCTGATCAAGGTTTCCCAGCTTACCTGGGTGCCAAATTGGCAAGTTTCTACGAGCGTGCTGGCAAGGTCAAAGCTCTTGGTAGCCCGAATAGAGAAGGGAGTGTTAGCATTGTTGGTGCCGTATCTCCCCCCGGCGGTGATTTTTCTGACCCGGTTACTTCTGCCACCCTTAGCATTGGTATGATTGATTTATCCTCCACCCTGTAATTTGAGTATGGGGAATTCCGATCCCTAACTTGAGCTTGATTTGCTTCATCTAGTGCAAGTATTCTGGGGTCTCGATAAGAAACTCGCTCAACGCAAGCATTTCCCAAGTATCAATACATCCCTCAGCTACAGCAAATACACCAACGTCCTAGACGGCTACTACCAAAAGAACTTCTCCGACTTCCCTACCCTTCGAGACCGGATCAAACAACTGTAACCCCCCCTTCTTTGCCGCTTTCACCAACCTCACGAATCTGACAGTCTCTCTAGGCTTTCCGATAGCGAAGAGCTCGACCAAGTCGTCCAACTAGTCGGAAAATCCGCCCTCTCTGACCCTGACAAGATCACCCTAGACGTAAGCTCCCTGATCAAGGAAGACTTCCTCCAACAGAATGGATATTCCAAGCACGATCAGTATTGCCCTGTTTGGAAGACACTCTGGATGATGAAGGCCATGATGGGCTTTTACGATGAGTCTCAGAAGGCAGTCCAGTCCGGTGTTAGCTGGGCCAAGATCAGGGAAGCGACATCGGATATACAACATCAACTTCGGTCTATGAAGTTTGAGGTAACCAAGCTTCTGTTATTTGATAGCCTTATTTATCGAAAAATGGATGCTAACTAGAATATGTAGATCCCGGACGACGGCGAAGGGGTCATCGTAGGAAAGTACGAGAGGCTATACAACGACATGATGGAGAAGTTTGCCAGCGTTTCGGATGATTAGTTTTGCCGGACAATCCCTTTCTAAAAAGATCGCTTTTGTATCTATTTACCCACCTTGCCATTTTTTTATGTTCCCCCACTTTAGTGTATTCGGGTGTTTTATTTGAGAGAAACCCTCGTTGCGTCTTGCTTTGCTTGCTTGCTTGGTATTGTGCACGAACGTTGAGCTATCGTACGCATTATATGAATGGAGGAGGGGTTGGTTTTGTTTTTTTAGACAGAATTGTATTGTGATCTGCGGATTTGGAATTTGGAGCGATGCGGTTTATGGTGTTATGCTGGTGCTGAGTGAAGGGGCGATGGTCTTTGATAACGTGGTGGGCACACCACAAAAGTTTGATCTTCGTATCACACCTGAGGTCCTACCCGGGCTTCTAGGATCGAACGTAGCATCACCTAAATCTAAACGAACTAGCTAAGAAGATTTGTTTTTTTGCTATCGTAAAATCGACAAGGTCGGTAGTAAACTTGGACACGAAACCATTCAAAATTCGCAGTCTCTCGGGGTGGCGAGCAAAACCAAGGGTTCCTTTAAAGGAAAATAAAAAAAAGACAAAGGAATCCCTCTAGACAGACAACACCTTTCATGCCACAGAGCTATGTCTATCTAATACGAACACAGATGTACGGAACCTCCACGTCCTCCCCAGTTTCATCGTCGGCGCAAATTTCGAGGATGAGGTTCTTGGTGTGAGCTGGGACAGGCTTCTTAGAGATTTCTTGCACAAGCTTGGTTAACCTGTAAAACGTGTTAGTATCGCTCTCGGGGTCGCTTGCTTGAATATAGGGATATATGCTCACTTCATCGGAAGCCTGTCTTTGAGCTTCTTCTGGGGGAAGAAACTTCCGTACAGCAGACTAACACCACAGCTAACCATAGAACAAGTTAAGCCTTTGCTGGCCATAACGTCTAGCACCTCCTGTAGAGTAGCGTCATAGTCGAAGTAGAATCGATCCCAGATCTTGTCAATGGTGACCTCTCCTTCCTTAGATTGGTACTTGCCCTTCGGGCTAGCAATAGGCTCACTGAAAGCCACGAAGGGAAGGGCGAGGTTGACGAAACCGTTCTTGTAATCTTCAAGTTTGTTTTTCCCGTCAACGATCTTGTAGAGCTCGAGACATACAAGACCAGTAACCATAGAGGTAGTTGTTGCTAGGTATTTGAATTCCATCGATCAGCATGTTATATCCAAGGGCAAGAAACAAAACTTACCAATTGCAGGGATGATTTTGCCAGCAATTCCTTTTGTAGTATGTTTATCGGCAGTAGGAATGCCGTAGTTGAGAGCCCTAAGGTTTGACGCAGCAGTAATGAGATCCATGTGATGGTTAGAATCGTCGTCCTTCTCAAAATCCACCTTCACCAGCCTGTATCCGGCAAGAGCACTCGGAGGAGGCAAGCTCTCGATAATCCTCTGGATTTCGCCCTCATCGTCGAAGCCGGTCTGGGTAGCATTCGGGTCAGGCTCTGCATCATTTGCCTGAATCTTCACTCCCGAAGAAGGTGTAAATTCAGATATAATCATATCCCCAACGACTTTGCGGTAAACCTCGTCGGTTGCGTTTCCCTTGATACCGTAATTGAAGGCATGGAGGTTGGCCGCAGCTTTGACGAAGGCCATGTGGGTCTCATTGTCAGGGTTGAAGGTCAATGGATCTGGAGCTCTCTTGGGACCACTCCAAAACAGGGCACCTGACGCTGTTGTGGAGTCCCTGGGGAAATTGTATAGAAGTTGTTGGATGTTGTTATTATACTGCTTTTCAAACTCGTGTCTGGCCCAAATAATACACTCTTCAAATGTGAGTGGCTTATTGTAGACAAGGTAATCGCGGATGGTCTCTAGGATCTGCTTCTGATTGCCGGCTTGCTTTAGAGTGGCCTCGAAGAAGTTTGGTTGTGAGAGGTAAAGATTAACATTTTCGGCAGGTTGAACAAAATATTGCTCAAAGAGCTCGCGGGACCAGGCAATTGTATGCTCAATCTTGTTGGGGAAGCTTCTGACAGTGCACATGGGGAATGATTGCTCCGGGGGATCGTGGGAACTGGAATAGCTCTCTGTAAGTCCGGGCATGACAACCTGAGTATTACCCTTGGTTCCCAAAGTACCGCTCTCGAGAAGTGGCTTTCGGAAGAAAACGCATCTGCGGTCGACATATGTTCGTGCTTCAACATTGTCAAGAGCATTTGTCACACCATCCAGGGATTCCCAGAAGCCTTCGTCGAAAACATTCTCAGTGTCCGCCCCTACGCGATCTCTCATAGTATTGATCTTTCCATTGAGGTCGGGATTCATCTTCCGAACGGCCGCCGCAGCACACTCGCTCTTTAGTCTGCCAACATCCTGTGACCTGAACAAGAACTGACGATTGAGGTTACTCTTCTCGATCGAATCCATATCAGTCACCGAGATTCTGCCCTCAGGACCCGTGGCCAAGCCAATCATTGCCCAATTCTTTAACATCTCGCAGCCAATGGCGCCGGCACCAACAAGGAATTCCTTAACATTGGCAATCTTGTCCTGGAAGTCCTTCCCAAAAACAGCAATCTGACCATCGTAGCGAGTGTTCAATGGTTGAGTATTTTCCTCCGTGCGTGGTACTGAAGTGGGCAAGCTCTCAAGAGAATCAAAGTAGACATGCTGCACAATCGGGCTGAACTTCCCGGACAAACTCTTAACAACCTCTTGTGCTGCCCAGCCTCCGATAACAGCACACATTGGAGCAAGATCACCTCTCGCCTGATATGCCAGCTCCTTGATGAGTTTCTCGTCCAATTCAGGCTTCAACTCTCCAAGCGAATCTGCGATAGCGGTAGCATACTTAAATACTTCCGCCGCATCCTCTTCATTCATCGGTCGCGGTAAGCCGCCCTTTTCGCGGAATTGGTGGAGGGCCTGGAAACCAATGTGAAGCTGCAGAGGTCGTTCAAACTTTGCGAAATCAGTAACGAGTAGTTCGGGTTCTTTTAGTTGCTCGGCTTGTGATTTGAAGTTGATGACTTTTGGTTTTTTAACCTGGGTATAAAGGCCGCCGCGGTTGTATGTCCCATGCGATGAAACCTCGCCAATCGAGAATGTGTATGGTCCTGGGGGGTTTCCGGAATGGTTAACGCTGGGCTTAAAGATGGGGAGGAAGCTGATTATTATACCTTTAACTTCAATTTTGAATTCAGCTCCATTTAGTGATTCCATTCCCTGGACTTCACTAAATGTAACGTGGTCTCCATCTTCTAAGCCATGCCTAGTCTCATCCAGCGCGGTGACAAGTCCAGAGCTATCGATTCCAGCAATAATGCCACTAACCGGGTTCTCCCCAGTAGGGTCAATAACTATAAAGCCCTCGCCAAAGTCACAAAATATATTACCAAACAGCCCTCTAGTCTCTGCCGAAACATAAGAGATTTTGTTCTCATGACAATATTCATTGACCTTAAGTTGAGCAGAAAGAGGTATTCCGGCGACTACAACAGCTTTATATCTACCAAGAAGCTCAACGTCGTCGAACGGATTTGAGCGCAGGACAGATACAGGTGTGTAGGTATTCAGCTCTCCGAGCAGAGGCGCAGAAACCTCATCAGACTGTTTACCAACGTCTGATACCTGGAAAAAATACTGGGAGGAGAGGTCTGAAATCTCGATAGGGGAGGGGTCGTAAAGAGTAACGGATTTAACACCGGCCAAACAGATATTTTTCGCTATAAGCCTGCGTTAATGATCTGGGGAACTCTAAAACAGGTGCCGAGAAACAGGGACACGAATCCGACAGGAGAGGTGTAAGGTTTACCAATTTCGACACCTAGTCCCTTTAGGCCAACGATGAGGACATCTGATTGACTCATGCGTTTCATCGCCTCGTGCCCAAGAACATAGCTATCGATGAAGCTAGAGTTAGTAGACAAACATTCAAGAAGTTGATGCCCCTGACGATAAGGACGACTTACAGTTGGCGACTGTAGAGCCCCTCATCGATGGTGCCGGTAGCGGTATCGGCTGGCGAATCCAGCTGCATGTTTGAAGAGGTGTCCTGGGAAGCCGGAGTCAGTTGGCTCTGTCGTTTGTGTGGGGGGAGTTCGCTCAAGTGGTGTATTAACTTACCGTCATGATTTGCTTCTCAGGGCGGACCGATAGTTCTGAGGAAAGCTTTCTTTTCGACAGTTTGTTGTAGTGAGGAAGGCAAGAGTTAGTGGACTAGATAAGTTTAACTCTGGTTGCTTGACGCGAACGCTGTTTGAAGTTGTGGCGTTGGGGTCTTGAGTGAGAATGGACTGGGACAATAATCTCGCTAAATAAGGTGTTTAACGTAGGATGAGGCTTTCAAAATAGATAATTTTGGGGGTGAGAATGGTGGATGGTTAATAGTCAACAGAGGAATGGTGAGGTGTTGGAGTTTCCTAGAACTGCCTGCAGGGAGACGTTCGACCGTCCTGACGTCTAGGCGGGGCAGGCAGCCGCCCCTCTACGGGCCCGACCTTGCCACTCTATGCGCGCTAGGGGACGCAACGGGCTCTGATTTCGCAGCAGAATTATTTGGAATGTCACAGATAGCTACTGGGGCTATGAAATAGTAGGTAATTGTTATCAATATTTAGTTCCTGAAAAAGCACCGAGGAGGTTTAATCCACTTATTGAGCAAACGCTCATCGAGCCGGAGCCTCAGGCGAAATGATGTCCTGCAAGATATGCAGCTAATTTACTAACAAGATATTACGTAGGAAATACCATAGGATGGAAGAGGTAAAATGAGTGGGGCAAGGGAGTAAAAACTAAAACTGAGGTAGCATTAAACGAACAGACCCATATCCAGACACGCCAAAGCCCAAATCATAGAACATATCATCGTTCTCATACCATTAAAATCCCCCATCTGTCCCAGCAGCGGTAGTCGATATCGAACAGCAACAGAGGAAAGTTATTGAAATTTGAAACCCCAGAAAACAGGGGACAAAGGAAAGGGTAAGGAAAAGCAAACACAAGCAGTTGAGAGAACGGTTTTTCACGAATACCCACCACCCTTCACCATCTAATCTACAATTTTGGTCCCCTACGTCTCTAATCATCTGTCTGGATCTTGTGATCGCCCCTAATGACGCTATTATAGCTGGGTGGTTCGCCGGACGGGATGTGCGGGCTACTTCCTTCGCCCTCAGGGCCATTCATTGGTGTCTCTGGGGGAGTTTGTTGCTCATGGCTGGTGTACCTCTCCGGTTGCCTATTTCCAGCAGGAGCAGGAGATGTAGGAACGGGCTGAGTTACAGTGTATTGTGGCTGCCCGTCCCCAGCACCTGCGGGGCCGGTGGTTCCACTTTGAAAAGTGTGATACTGGGGATCTGGCTGCTGGTGGTGGGGGCGTGGCTGATGGGCGCAGGAATGAGAGGGGTGTTGAGCAGGCGCGACTTGATAGTAATAAGTGGTGCTCCGCGATTCATGAGCGATCGGTACGTAAGTAGCATCCCATGGGTCGGGGTACTTTGAGATGATGTACCAGGAGTGAATGAGACCGGGGAACTATAGTAGACCTGTCAGTAATTAGACATTCAGTAGATAATAGGCCTGAATCTCACCCATCCGAGGCAACATAACGCTAATGAGATAAAAGAGTCTGCTGAACAAATACCGCGCTTGACCCAGACTAAACTCCGGGATGTGTCATCAGTAAGGTATCGAAAAAAAAAAACAGATTCAAACGACGTGATGAAATGTCATACCAGGAAGAGGAGGAAAGAGAACAGCCAAAACGGCCAAGAAACAATCGGAGGAACACATTATTCCCTTTAAAATAGATTTCGCTTGTTGTAATGATCTAGCGGATGACTAGACTACCGTCTACCTCAACTCTAATGTAGACGATGGCGTGTTGGAAGGAGGAATGATGAAAGAAATATGTGGGCTCTTTTGGAAATAGTCGAAGGAGTGCGGGTATTGAGTAGGAGGTTAGAGGGATGAGGGGAGGCAAGAAGGTAGACGTGGCCAGTTGTTAGATAGGATTATTGTACCTGAGAGATACGAAGTTGTAAGAGCAAAAAGCGATGGTCTGGACAAGGGAATGGGAGAGTTGTCGTCAGCAGACGGTTGTGTTACCATGCCCCCACCAGAGCGAGGCGGAGCATCGCGAGATGCTGTGTCATGTCATTGTTTACCGTATTATTGCTTGCTGTATGGCTCACCGGGGTCTGTGCCCTTATCTTTTCTGGATATCGATAAGCTTGGCGGGGTCCCAAAAACCTAATATTATCGAGGTGAGGGGGCTTATTAGAGGTTGGATGGCATCCTGGGCATCAAATTCACGGGAACTAATGTGTTATATATCGTGGTGAGGTACAAGAACAAGGGCAGGGAACATTTAACTGGAACAAGCAGGGATATATTTGCTAGTTAACCTCAATTAACTGTTTTATAACTTCTTGCCGGACCTTGTATCATAATATTTAAATTGTTATTATGGTTCGTGCAAACCAAAACCTGCACAAAGCTGAAGGAAAGGCTGAGCCGCTTTGTATGCCAAGACTTCACCCCACATGTCATAAAATAAGGTAGCAGGGTTACACTTTATGAGTTTATAATAAAGATAGTATTATCATATTATTTTACAGAATAAGATATAGCCTAGGTAAAAAAATACACTGACAAATTCATAAAATGCAATTAAAAGGCTGAAATACTATGGAATTACTAATCCAAATAATGCTCTATCCTGGCAACAATTAAATTTTGGTGGCCGTGCATAATACATTTTTTACTTTAACACCAAAAATGACTTACCGTAAATTTTGGGTAAACTCGACCCGGCGCTAGTGTTGCCACTGGGAGGAAAACGTGGGGCCGGAAAAACTAGGATCGCTTTGCCACCAAAGGCATCCACTGGCAATCGAGCATGGTTATCGCCACCACTATGTAATCCTAAGCGGTGAGTATGGGATAGAGGACCAATGGATGTTCAAGTCTACTTACATGGAACATATTAAACAAATTCAATACCGCCGGTATTT
>Ga0307509_10001384_pt1 | contig 41108 bp, 33 predicted proteins | sample 10_EM_MG_FD_202245 | JGI IMG/M metagenome (GOLD analysis project Ga0307509, IMG submission 202245) | Populus trichocarpa ectomycorrhiza microbial communities from riparian zone in the Pacific Northwest, United States - 10_EM | ecosystem: Host-associated > Plants > Roots > Unclassified | place...
CTTGAGCACGGCCGAGGGAAACGTCGTCAGCCACGTTCGTCTTGGGGTCGATGTCCTCGCCGGCGAGCAACCCCAGCACGTCGTGCTGCCCCACCAGTGGCAGGCAGCGCGGGCCGGCACGGGCTGGTGCCTTGTCGCGTGCGTCGTCATGCCTGCCTTTCGATTCGAGGGCTTTGAGCTCGCACCCGCTGGGTGGACGCCGGGCGCAATGCGTCGCACTAGACAAGATTACTGACCGAGCTTTTGCCGAGGCAGTCGATGGACTATTCGCAGATTGCCGGTGGGAGTACCAAGCATGGCGATCGACCGCAGAACAGTGATAATCGGCGCGGCAACGTTAGCGGCCGTCAGAACCGCTGAGAGCGTCACACCCGAAACAGTGGAGGCACAGATGAATACGCCAACGGAACGCGTACTGGGCATCGGCGGAATATTCTTCCGCAGCCGCGACCCCAAGAGATTGGCGCAGTGGTATCAACTTCATCTCGGAATTGACCCAACACCGACGGAATATAACCAGCCGGTGTGGCAACAGGCCGCGGGGCCGACCGTATTCGGACCGTTTCCGATGGATACGGACTATTTCGGATCGATGCAGCAGGCGTGGATGGTGAACTTTCGAGTTCGAAATCTGGACGCCATGGTCGCGCAGTTGCAGAAGTCCAACATTCAGGTGCAGGTCGATCCGGAAAAATATCCCAACGGTCGATTCGCGCGACTGCACGATCCGGAAGGCAATCCGATCGAGCTATGGGAACCGGCGAGCCCCGCGTAACCATTCGATTCGATGAAGGTCGCAGAGAACTGGACCTGGACGTATACGCCCACGATAGTGTCTGGAGACGCCGGCTGGCGCTAACAAGGCTCGGGCCGGAGCAACCATGACGGCGCCGCCGAATATTCCAATGGAACTGAACGTCACTGGTAAGGCGCTCCGGCGTGCGTTCGCCCTGGTCATCCATGATTCGGCTCAGGCGAGGGGCATACCCTCGGAGTGGAAACCGTCCGGAGCCTGTGATCAGTAACGACCACGGTCGCTGTCGGCTCCCGCTTCAGTCTGCCGACGGCAAGACGGTGCGGCAGATCGTGCGGTTGTAGCCGTCGTTGATCGAAAGCCTTTGATTCTCCGTGTTTTCGCAAGCCTTTTGCGCGGAATGTAGAACATCGACGCAGTGACCGCGTCGCCCTCCATACAATCCCGACTCGGCAAGGCGTCGAGGCTGTGCGTCATGCTGTCGAATGCCGCAGTTTCACTTTACTGTAATTAAATTCGACGCTGCGTATTGAATACAGCTGCGATGTCGATTTGCGGGAAGCTGACGCGTCGTTCGCAGTGATGCCATTCTTCACGTCCACAACCGCACTCCGGGTGGATGTTCGCCTTGAAAGGTCTGCCGTCCGTTTCAATTCGTCCGCCGCGAGACAGAGTGAAGGGCGATCTCGACAAAGAAATCGTTGTCGTCAGCACGTCGGAAATTCGCACGGCGGACAGATTGATTGTCGATACACCGTTGCATACGGCCGATGGGCTCGTGGTGGGGCGAGCGGGTGACTTCGCCATCACCACCGCTGCGCACGAACGGTATCCGATTCTCAGCGCCACCTTTCTCGGCACGTATCGGATTCTCGGCACCATCGGCACGCGCTACGTTTGCCGGCGTTTACTGCATGCACGCCGGGCGTGGCCGGTTCTTTCGCCGCACGCCGAGCTGAATTACGGTGCAGACCGTGGAACCGTAGCCGGTATCCGCGGCGGATGGATCTATCAGTCGGACGATAATGACTTCGGCTTCATCAATATGGAACAGAGCACCAAGGGGCACGTGGTGGTCGGAACCGCACACGAACTGCAAGCCGCCGATTGGGAAAGCCGGTATCGCAACACCACCCTGGCGCTCACGGTTCTGCCGCCGATATTGACGGCGCTTGGTCTGCTGGCCTTTGTCGCGGTTACCGTCTACAGCAATCTGCGGATCGCCGCTGCGCTGCTGCTGATCGAGGCCGCCTTGTTGTTGGGCGGAATGACGATGGGCCGGTGGATGAAGCGCAAGCATGTCGCGCTACGCGCCGCACTGTGCCTCACCAACCACATCGCGCGAGAGTTCCAGGTCGCCGCCGAATTGCTGGGGCAGAAAAGCTCCGAGCTGTTTCCCGGCATGGTGCTATGGCGGGCGACACAAGACGATGCCGCTGCTCCGCGGACGTTTCAGCCGGGACAGTTTCGCAAACTGAAGGAACATCTATCGGAAGCCTGCGACCGAGCACAGCGCGACATGGATCGCTACAGGCGCGCTGAGGAGGGATTCTCGATTTGCGCGGCCGTCACGGCTGTGATCATCCTGGCGTGCGTTCTGTACCTGGTTCTCATGGAGCACTCATGGCCTGTCGAGGCCTTCGCGCTGTGGTTGCCATCCTTGATCGGCACATTGCACGCATTGAGCTTTCGCCGAGCCATCGCACTGCGCGTTGCTGCCGGCAGGGAATTCCTCGCCGAACTCATATTTGCGCGCAAGCAGATTTATGCATTGGTGCCGAACAATGAGAATGTTCCGCAGGAGCCAACCGTCAACGCAGATCTCGTGGCCACACTGCGGATGCTGTGCCGTGTGCTCGGCGAACACACGCAGAGAGAACTCACGCACGCGCTCGGCGAAGACCCGAGCTTGCCTGTTTGACAACTGCAAATAATGATAGTGAGGAGTCCTACGATGGTTTCATTGCGGCGGATGGCAACGATGATGGCGCTGGCGGCAACATTGACGCTTGGGGCATTGCAGGCAATGTCACAAGCAGGATTTCTAACCGAAAACGATCTGCGCGCGGCCATCGTCGGTCACAGCCTGAGGGGCAGCGGCTGGATGGAGTTTTATGCGCCTGACGGAATTATCTACGGCAAAACCCGGCTGTTCGGGGTGCGCTCTTACACGGGCCGCTGGACCGTCATGGCGAACCGAGTCTGTTACGACTACGACGGAAGCTCATACGACACTTGTTCCCGGCTGCAAATGCGTGACGGCAAGGTTTATCACTACGACCTCGACGGTAACCTGAAGAACGACGGTGTCGCAACACGAACGGCCGGCGACCAACTCGACACCTTCTGATACGCACTTGCCATTCAAGAGAACCAGAACATGTCAGGGGAAGTCTTTGTCAGCTATCGCCGGGGAGCGTACAGCAACGACGCTACCGCACGTCTCATCGAAGTACTGGGGAATTCGTTGGGCAAGAAGCGGATCCTGGACGACTTCCATGACAAGGAAGTCGGCGTCAACGTCCGTGCACGCATTCAGAACGAGTTGAAATCGGCGAGCGTGATCCTCGTCGTCATCCATCCGGAATGGCTCGCCGCCATGCCGCGGCTGCCCGAAGCAAATGACTATGTGCGCCTCGAAATCGAAGCCGCTCTGGAGTTCGGGTTGAAGATCATTCCAGTGCTCGTCAGCGGCGCACAGCTACCGGCGCCTGAGGCGCTGCCCGAAAGTATTCGGAGCATCGTCGGTGCTCACGCCGTCATCATCGCCGAGCACACTTCTTACGATGCGGTAGTGCGCCGCCTGGCGGACGATATCCGCAACGATTTGCCGGGGCGCACGCTCAAGTCGCTGGACTGGTTTGCGAACCACAGCGCCGGAAATTTGGTCTTTGCCTTGATGATACTGGGCGCACTGATGCTATTCATCTCGCGCATGCTGGAGATCCACACCTTCCAGTTCGCGACCGAGGTGAAGAGCCGGCCCGACCCCGCGATTGCGGCCGTTCCCATAATGCGTGAAGTCGGCGTATTGATGGCATGGAATTGGGTGGCCGTTATCATGCTGATCACTCCGGCCATGTTCGCACTGTTCAACAATACGTTGCGCCAGGCCAGGGAGCTGCTCAGCAGCATGCAGATCCGCCGCATGATCTTTTACGTCGGCGAAAACAATCAGACTACACCGCTGACCTCGCGCAGCCTGTGGCAGGCGGTCGCCAGGCCGACAGCGGTGTGGTGCCAGATTTTCATTGTCATCGCCGTAGTGCTCGGCACGGTGCAATGGTGGCAATACTCCGGACAATGGTATTTCCTGCGCCCTTACTCCGCCGAGGCTTTTCTGCCGCTGAGTACCGGTGAGGATTGGAACATCGCGTGGGCGTTGGGCAACGATCAGTTGGCGCGCGCCGGGCTGTCGATCACTGTGTTCGTTCTCGCAATGTATCTGGTTTACGGCATCGGCACTGCGATTACGTTTTCCTACTACTCGTTCCTGTTCAATTTTTTCTCCGAGCTGTCGCAGCTCGCGGCAAGCGCCGGTTCACGCAGCAGCGAAGCGCTGATCATGGACCCGCAAGACCGCGAGTCGGGTGGGCTCGCCGCGTTCCGCATCATTCAGCGGCATCACGCAGCGTTCTGTTTCTGGAGCGTGTTCGCGATGTACCTGATGAGCCTGCGCAATGCTTATCTGCCGCGCATTTGCCGTGTGCCCGACGGTGTCGCCGCCGTGCTTGGTTCGACCGAGGCCGTGTTGGATAACTGTTCCAGCATGGGGGGCTTCGCTTCCAGCATCTGGCACAGCATCACGTACTTCGTCGGCACGCTCATACAGCTGCGTCCGGATTTTGCGGTGCTGTTCTTTCCCTACTCCGAGCAGAACCTGTTCATCATGGGCTCGCTGCTGCATGCCGTGCTCATCACCTGTTTCTTCTACATGATTTCCTCGAGAATGACTTCCATAGTGGAGATCGCACGCCGCAGCGGCGATGAACATACCGGCGACATGCTGTTGCGACAGATCCGGTCTGAGAACGTGCGGGTACTCATCATCATGTCCATCGGCGCACTCTCCACCGTGTTCCTGAATCTCGGGCCCATCGTCTTTCTCGTGGCCCTGGTTCTGGTTCTGAAGGATAAAATCAGATCTATGCGCACGGCTGGCCGGATAACAGGAGAGCGTTCCGTGGCGCCACGTCCCGAGTCGTGAGGCCGCAACTCGACCTTGGCGTTTGAACTGCAGCCCGACACCGGATCGTTGCCGAAATTCTTTGAAAACAGCACCGGTTCTGAAACAATCGCGCACCCATACGCGATATCTATTAGGACGACCATGACGGAGAGGTCGCAATCGAACGGCGGATCGAGCCATACCGATTCCATGGAGGACTGGCTGACCCCACTGTTGTTCGCGTCACCTGCAAACGGCACCTCTCTTCAAAACTTGGCAGCGGTTCGCCGGAAAGCGGTTGTGATTGGTGATTCAGCCGTGATCGCCATCGTCACAAAGCACGTCCACGAGTCTTCACGCCCTTCCATCGAGCTAATAGATTGGCCAGATCCGTCCAGCGACGCGATTGACCCGGAAGCCTTGATAGAAGCGTTCTCGGACGGCCGGGTCGGTGTGGTCTTCGTGGCTCCAGGCAATCTACCGAGTCCGGCTCTGCTGGATCTGATCGGTCGACTCCAAGGAGCCGCTATCCCACTTTATGCGATTAGCGATCACCCGGGCGTTGCAGCAGATCCCCGATGGTCTCCATTTCTTGGTCTCCATTTCATCTGCTTGGGTGATGAATTTCCAATGCGCGCTAGTTTTGCCGCTAAACGCCTCTTCGACGTTGTCATCGGCATCGGCCTCTTAATGTTTTTTTCGCCTGCACTACTGATCATCGCCGTGGCGATAAAGGCAAGCTCGCCTGGACCCATTTTTTTCGAGCAGCGACGCTACGGTCTTCGCGGCGAGGAGATCCGAATCTGGAAGTTTCGGACTATGACGGTATTAGAGTACGGGCACGTCGCTCAAGCCAGCAGGAGCGATTCGCGTGTGTCGCCGATCGGCCGCTTCCTGCGCAGAACCTCGCTTGACGAGCTGCCGCAGCTCTTCAACGTCCTGGCAGGGAATATGAGTTTGGTCGGGCCGCGCCCGCATGTTGTTGCTCATAACGAACAGTATCGCCGATTGGTCCGGGGTTATATGTATCGCCATAGCGTCAAGCCTGGCATCACAGGCCTTGCGCAGGTCAACGGATTTCGCGGGGAGACATCGAGACTCGAGGCAATGGAGCAGCGGGTGCAATACGACCTCGACTACGTGCGCAATTGGTCGGTGATGCTCGATCTGAAAATCCTCCTGCGCACTGTCCACGCCATCTTTTCAAGTAACCAGGCCTACTAGTGGCGACTGGAACCACCATGCAAGAGCTTGTTGCTTGGTTCCATGCGCTCGACCTGCCGGGGCAGGCGCTTGCTGTGGCTGCGCTTCCGATCGCAGCGACCCTTCTCGGATGGTTCCTGTTGCGAATCCCGGCAGGTTTGCTGTGGTTGGTGCGCGGACTTCGAAAGCGGAAGCTGCGACGTGAGACCCGCCGTGCCATGCCTCAGATTCTCGATGCATACAAGAAGCAGATCGAGCGGCAAACGCTGGGCATTCGACACGCATGGATGCCGCGCGACAGAACGATTGCAGACCTCATCGTCCCTCTGCATGGGCAAACCGATGACGACGCGGCCATTGAGATATTCGACTATTTCCTGGCCCAATTTCGAGAAAAACGCAGAGCAATTCATGTCTTCACCGGATCGCCGGGAGGTGGAAAGAGCACCGCACTTGCAATTGCCGTAAGGGCTGCATGGGAAAGCCTTGAGGGCTCGGAAAGCGGCGGCATTGAACGCATGCCGACCTTCATCCCCATCCTGCTGCAGTTCTCCGACATCGCTGCCTTCACGAGGGAGCAAGGCAATCAGCAGCATGACTCCTTTGATCTGGGCAAGCGCTTCGAGGCTGTTCTATTGGAGGGACTCGACCACGCGATGTTCGCTCACGGACATTCCAGTGGCCAGGCCATCAGGGAGCAGTTTTTATCCGAGGTGCTCGCTGATGGCCGGCTATTGCTGGTGGTCGACGGACTCGATGTGCTGCTGCGATCAGATCGCGATAGTACGTTGCGAAACATATTGAGCTTCGTGGGTACGCGTCATTTCTGCCTGATCGGCTGCCGCGATGAGGTCTTTCCGGAACACCGCAAGGTATTGGAAGGCTACGGCGCCAAACGCCTGCGCTTGCTCGGCTTCACGCAGTCGACTTCGGAGCGCTTTCTCCGCAAATGGGCAATCATCACAGGGCAAGCTGCCGAGCAGCCCCTGGATTTCCCTGCCGATCGCACGGCACAGCGGCGCATCGTTGAAAACCCCTTGTTGCTGACGATCGCGTGCTTCTTGAAGACCCGCGATACCGTTGGCGATCTTCACCGGGTGATCGACTTCTACCAAGAGTGTTCGGACGCATTGCTGACGAACTGGGACAAGGAGACCGGCACTTCGCGCAATCATCAGGAGCGCCAATCCTATGAGCAGCATCTGCTGGGGCGGCTCGCCCAGTGGCAGGTGGCGTCGGACGATGTCACAAGTGGGCTGGACCGCAGCAAGGTTCACAGGCTGTTTAGAGAATGGCTCAAAAAGGACTTGGATCCCACCACTGCAATGGGCACGGAGGTCAAGATCTTAGATGAGCTGGTCGTGCACTCCGGTCTGTTGGTCGTCCTCGACTCCGGTCGCATCGACTTCTTGCATCGAACGTTCATGGAGTACTTCGCGGCGCGACGCTACGCCGAGGAACGAACCAGCGTCGACGATCTAAAACGCAGCTGGAAGAGCGACCCCGTGCGCTACGAGCGCCTCGCGTTGTTCTACTGTAGCTTTGCCGATGATAGTCTGACGGCGAGCTACTTCGCCGAGCAGGCATTGAAGCGCCACGATGTGCGCTTCGCCATAGCCTTGGTGGCCCAAGGAAAGCGAATCGACGAGCCAGTCTATGGACGGATCGCGGATGCGGTGAGAGTCGAGCTGCAGTCTCCGAGCGTGGAACTCATCGAAGCGCTTGGAGACCTGTCCAGGTGCTTGAGCGGCGTAGCTGCGCAGGAAGCGAAGCTCCAGCTGCAACACATCGTCGAGCAACGCAGCAACTTCCCGCAAGGCATCATTGAAGCCGTGTTGCGGGAGGTCGTGAGCGATTCCGAGCAGGGAGCAGCGGCGCTCATCGCTTGTGAGGATCAGGTGCGGTTGCCCCGCGTGATCACTGGACTCAAAGCGCGAACCATTGCGCGCATCGGCCGGGAAATGATCCTGGATGAATCGAAGCCCGCGCGTATATGCCAGTGGATCGCGTGCCTGCGTCAGACTGAACAATTCAATGAACTGCTCGAGACGTTCTCGTCACTGAGCAGCCCCCAGCTGCGCGCCGAGGCGGCGATGGCGCTGGCATCGCTTTCGTGTGCGGATGGCTTCTGGCACGCGTTCGACTCCAAACGCGGTGCGGCAAATGTCGGCAAACAAGAGGCGCTACCAATACTTGCGCGGTGGGGGTGGCCACATCCGCAGCCTGCGACCTCTGCAGGCAAGCGCACTGCCTTGCAAATTGCGCAGTGTCTCGCAGGTGCTTTGCCGTGCAGCGAATTTCCGTTCCGGCCTCTCGATATAGCGGTTCATCATTGGCTCTACTTCGCCATCCATGCTCTTGCATGGGAACGGCACTATCCGGACACACCGATAAATCACGGCGCGAGCCGGGACGAATGGAAGGCGCCAGTGGTCACAATGATGTTCCGCAGCATGCCTGCGCTCGTGAGAAACGCATGGGTCAATCACCAGGCTCTTAAACTGCGGGCACGTTCACGAAGCACGCGCCCTCTGCGTTGGGTCGCCATGTTCGCGCCGCTGGCGCTTCTCATCGTGCTCCTTACTGATATCGGATCCAGTCTGAAAGCCGGGGTGCCAGTACCCGACCACGCGGTCATTGCCGGCGTTTGTCTTCTTGCCGGTGACTTGCTCGGCTGGATATGGATCGCGCTGCATCCCCGCCGCGAGTACGGCTTGCGAACGCCGCTGGACTTTGTGGTTGCAACCATCCTCGGACCTGCATTCGTGCTACGAGAGTTGCCCCGTGAAGTGAGCAGTAAACGCCGCGACGATCGCTTTGTGATTTTCTGGGGAGCGGTGATGGTCCTTTTGATGTCCACGACGATGATATTTTCTGCCGAACTTGAATACGCGATGCTCGGCCTCCTCATCGTCTGCGATGCTTTGATTCAGGCAAACAACAGACTAGGTGCCTTTACGTGGTCGTCGATCCAATGCGACGCCATGACGTACTACCTGTCCAACGGCTACATGTCTGACGCGAGCTGATCTTAGTCGGCGAGATAACCACAAGAGCTGTCGCTTCAATCAGCGCCAAGTATTTCCGCCCTGATCCTGCACCACCGCTTTCTCCGCGCGGCGCGGCAGTCCCTGGAATGTTGAACTGCGCAGGTACATCTGCGCGCCGTCGCTCGCGTCGAACGAAGCGGCGCTGCCTTCGAGCGTGCTGTTGGCGACGTGCACGATCGAGTTCGGTGCCGCGACGACGGCGGTGCCGCTTGCGACGATGTGGCTGTTGGTGATGTAGATCTCGCAGCCGGCGCGCGCTTCGATGGCGTTGCCATCGACGTAGATGCTGCGATTGTCGAAGTGCATCCGGCGCTGGCCTTCGCAGATGAGCGGCTCGACGGTGCGCTGGCCGGCTTCCGGTTGTCCGGCGGTGGGGCGCTGCACGCCTGACGAGACGATGCTGATGCCTGGGCCGCTGACTTTCAGTTTGCCGTCGGTGCGCTCGATGGTGTAGTTCTTTTCGGACGTCGGCGTTGGCGCGGTGGCGAGTTGCGCAACTGCAGTCGCTGGCGGTGCGAAAGGTGCGGGCTCTGGCTGCGCGCTCGCAGGTGCTTCGGCAGCCGGCGGCAGCGCAGGAGCAGCGGCAGCCGGCGGTGGCGCTGCGACTGTCGCCGGCTGATTCGCCGCGAGTTCCGACACCGGCGCGGCAACGACGTCATTCAGCTTGATGACTTGGGTTGTGCCGGTGCGCTTTATCTTCACCGTGAAGATGCCGGCCTGCGTGTCGGCCGCAATCACTTCGAGATTCGGATTGCGCTCCAGCGCGGCGCGTGCCCAGGTGAATTCATTCGCCGTAGCTGCCGGCGTCGGCGCCGCGGCGCGTTCGCAGCCCGCGAGCGTGAACAGCATTGCGCATGCGGTTGCTTTGATGATGTATGACTGCATGGTGTCCTCTTCCTCTAGCCTGTGTCCTGTCGATGTCACGCTTGCGCTTTCAACTGCTTCAACAGCTCGGTCTCGCGCTCCGCCGTCAAGCCCGCGCGCATCTTCTGCTGTTCCGCCGCGGGCCGCTTGCCTTGCCACGCAAGCGTATCGCGTACTGTCGTCTCAAGCGGGCGGAAGCGCAGACCTTTCGCCACGGCGCGCGCTGGATTGACGAGCGCTGCACCTGCCAGCTCGCCCGTAGTCGGCGCCCAGATGGGGATTTCGCCGCTGTCGATCAATTTCTGCTTTTCCAGGAATTGCGTACTGGCCCAGACGTACTTGGTCTTCGCGCCGGTGATGCGCGCCGTCGTCGCCAGCACGTCGCCCATCGTGACGGCGCCGGGCGGATTGCACAGGTTGTAGCTGCCGGTGAAGCGCTGCTCGGTGCACATGCGCATGAAATCGGCGAGGTCGCGCACGTCGATGAACTGCAGTGGATCCGTCGGCGTGCCGGGAACCAGCATTTCGCCGCCGCGAGCTGCGCGCACCAGCCAGTACGTGAAACGATCTGACGTGTCGCCGGGACCGACGATGTATGTGGGGCGCACGATGGCGCAGCGGTTGCCATAGGTCTGTGCGACAACCTGTTCGCACAGCGCTTTGAGGCCGCCGTAATTATCACCGACTTCTTCCGTCGTCGGATCTTTGACCGTCGCAAGCGGATAGTCCTCGCCGATGCCCGGCGTGGACAGGTCCGCGTACGCGGAGATGCTCGATACGAACATGTAATGTTGTACGTGATCCTTGAGCAGATCCGCGGACAGCTTGACGATGCGCGGCACGTAGCCCGCATTGTCGATGACCGCGTCCCAATCGCGATTCTTCAATGCGTCCAGCTTGCCGTCGCGATCGCCGACCAGCGCTTCGACGTCGGGCGGCAGGCCGGCCTTGCGCCGGCCGCGATTGAACACCGTGACCTTGTGGCCGGCGTCGTGCAGCGCCGTGACGATGTGCGGACCGATGAAACCCGTGCCGCCCAGGATGAGCACGCGCAGCTTGCCGCTTTGCGCGAAGGCGCCACCGCTCACCAACACGCCGGCGGCGGCGATCGTGCCGGCCTTGATTGCATCACGTCGGTTCATATGAACGTCCTTCAGTGCAACTGTCGGTTCGATGCCTGCGCGAACCTTACTCCTTTGCTGCTGCCTCGGCCGGCGCGGCCACCGCGGCGCCGGGCCCCGGTTTCACATATTTCTCCAGCCACTGGCGGTTAGTCTCGTACCAGAACAAGGAGTTCTGCGGTTTGAGTATCCAATGGTTTTCGTCGGGAAAATACACCAGCTTGCTGGGCACACCGCGATTCTGCAGCGTATTGAACAGCTCGAAGCCGTTGTTGACCGGCACGCGCATGTCCTGCTGGCCGTGGATGATGAGCGTGGGCGTGTTGAAGTTCGCCGCGTTCATGTGCGGCGAGTTGCGGTTCACTCGCTCCAGGTCTTTCCAGAACTCGCCGTAGCGCTGATGCGTCGCGCCGTCGTCGGAGGCGTATTGCGAGAACAGGTCGTACACGGCCGCGTGCGCGACCAGCGTCTTGAACGGATGCGGCTTGCCGAGCAGCAACGTGGCGAGATAGCCGCCGTAGCTGCCGCCGCCCGCGCCCATGCGGTCCGCATCGATCCACGGTTGCGCCGTGAACCACTGCGCCGCCTTGATCGTGTCCTGGTACGGCAGGTCGGCCCATTCCTTGGTGATCGAATCGGCGTACGCCTGGCCGAAGCCGCTGGAGCCGTGAAAATTGTGCCACGCGACCACATAGCCCCAGCTCGCGAACACCTGCGCATTCCAGCGCCACTGCAGAGCATCGGTGATGCCATTGTGGGGACCGCCGTGAAGCATCAAATACAGCGGCCATTTGCGCTCGGGCGTGAAGTCGGGCGGATACACCACCCACATCTGCACGTCGTCGTCATTGCCGCCCTTATAAGTGACGCTCTCGACTTTGCCTTGCTTGAGATTGGCGAGCGCCGCGTCGTTGAAGTCCGACAGCTTCGTCGCCGCGCCGGTACGGGCGATGATGCTGACCAGCGTCGGTGGTTCGCTGAAGCTCTGCCGCAGCCCGATGATGACCGGGCCGCTGCCCGCGACTGCGAGCGTGCCGAAACTGTGCGCGCCGGTGACGGCCTTCGGCGTGCCGCCGGCGGGATCGAAGCGATACACGCGCTGCGTGCCGGCGTCGTCGATCGAGCCGAACAGCGCGTGCGAATCGGGCGACCACACCAGGCCGTCGGCCGAGCGGTCCCAATCTTCGGTGATATTGCGGGCTTCGGTGACGTTGCGGGTCGCGGCGGCGCGGCGGTCGTAGATCATCAGGCGCGCCTTGTCGGCGTAGAAGTCTTTGATCTTCTGGCGGCGAAACGCGAGCAAGCGGCCGTCGGGGCTGTACAGCGGCGAGTAATCGCCGGCCGTGTTGTCGGTGGTGAGGTTGCGCGCCGCGCCGCCTTCGATGGGCATGACGAAGATGTCGAAGTTCGCGTCGACGCCGCTCGGATCGATATCGGACGCGAACGCGATCTCCGCGCCGTCGGGCGAGATGTCGTACGAAGTTTCGTCCGCCTCGGCTGCGTCGAGCGGATGTCCGGCGTTCAGCGTAACGGGCGTGGGTTCGCCGCCATCGATGCCGATCGAGTACACGTGCGTCTGCCGCTGCGCCTCCAGGAAATGATCCCAGTACGCAATGGGCGCCTTCTCCCAGACCTTCGCCGTCATCTTCGGCGCGTCCTGCTCCTTCATGCGCTGCTCCATTTCCGCCCAGGTCTTCAGGTCCGGCCAGACCGTGCTGAGGAACGCGATGCGGCGCGAATCGGGAAACCATTTCGGTGCGGCGGCGCCGGTGGGCACGTTGGTGACGCGCCGCGCTTCGCCGCCGGCGACGGGAATGACGTAGATCTGCGACTGCTTGTCCTCGCCGCGCTTGGCAACGAACGCGATCAGCTCGCCGTCGGGACTCCAGGCGGGCGAGGATTCGTTGCCTTCGGCGCTGGTGAGCTGCCGCGCCTTGCCGCTCTTGGTCGGCACCAGCCACAGGTCGCTCTGGCCGGCATTTTTCTCGATGTCATAAGTAGTGACCGGCACGACAGCGAGGCGGCCATCGGGTGAAATTGCCGGTGCGGCGAGACGCTTCAGTCGCCACATGGCGTCAGCGGTGTACACATCGGCCGTCGCCGGGACCGGCGCAGCACTCAGGACGAACCACAGTGCGGCGAATGTCTGAATTGCGACTGTGCCGTGGCGCACGCGTGCCAAGCCTGAATTGCGCGGGCCGCGCAACGAAGGCTGCGCTTCGTGGCTGGGGTCAAGCGGGGATTTTGAGGAGATTGTGATGTTCATCAGGAACCTCGGCGCGCGTCTGCGGTTCTTAACTGGACGTAACGTGAGTCCGGCATGAACGAGTGTAGCGAACCGCGCCCAGCCGCGGACTTTCAACCTGAGACCTGCATCCATTTCTTGGTCCCCGGTGGCACGTAAACTTTGCGTACATTTTTCGCACCAGCGCAGTCGCAGCGCTCCAAGCCTGCAGCTGCGATATGTTGACACCGCGGCGCCATCGACGGAAACGATTGGTCGCCGCCAACCCACCCTTCGTCGAGGGCCTCTTTAGATGATCCAAGCCAAGCATCGCAATCGCATGCCGTTACCGCAGCCTGCAGTCGTTCATGTGCGCCGTTCCTATTCGGAATGCCGCTACGGGCAGATGCATGTGTGGACGTCATACCCGTCCGGCGGCGGTTTCGATGAACGCACCCCGGTCATCTGCCTGCATCATAGCGGCGCCTCGGGGCGCCTGTTCGCACCGATGCTGCGCGAGCTGGGCCACGACCGCAGCGTATATGCACTCGACCTGCCTGGCCACGGCACCTCGGATGCGCCGCCCGCGCGCTTCAGCGTCGGCGACCTGGCTGGCGCGGTCGGCGATTTTCTCGATAGCCTACGCGTGCGCTCGGCGGATTTCTTCGGCTACCAACTCGGCGCGCTCATCGCGACCGAACTGGCGTTGAGCCGTCCGCAGCAGGTTCGTCGCATGATGCTGTGGGGCGTATCCATGTACTCGGCGCAGGAGCGCGCCGCATTGATCGCGCGCCAGCCGGTTCAGAGCATGCGTGAAGGTCCGCGTGAAGACGGCAGCGATGTCGCCGCGGAATGGCAGAAGCTACTGGAGAAGCGCGGCGCCGACGTGAGCACCGCCGTGTTGACGGAAGAGTTCGACGACCGGCTGCGGGCTGGCGTTACCGCGCAGCGTGCGGCGGCGGCGGGCTTGGAATATCCGGTGGCCGAGCGGCTGCCGCTGGTCAAGCAGCCCACGCTGGTGATGCGGGTGAAGGACGATTTCTGGGAGCACGCGCCGCGCGTGCGCGCCGCGCTGCCGAACGGCAGCCTGATCGAACTGCCGGAGCACGGCCAGGGCTTCATCAGCGCCGCGCCGCAGCGATTTGCGTCGGTGGCGCGCGAATTCCTGGATAGGTAGCTGCAGGTGGGTTGGCTGGTCGTAGGTTGGGCTGAGTCGTCGAAGCCCAACATTGTTACGCCGCCAAGGTAGTTGGGCTTCGAGGACTCTGCCCAACCTACGGTCACATCGCACGCTGCCAGCTCCAGGCACAGGCCAATCCCGCGATCAGACATGTCGTCGCCCATTGCAGGGCGACGACACTCGTCGCGCCTGCCGCTGCGGCGCGCGTCCGCGCCAGGCTGATGATGGCGGGCACAGCGACGAACATCCACGCCAGACCGCCGAACGCCATGCCGCGTATCCACCAGGCCACGTCGATCATCGCGGCCAGTCCCCAGCTCATCCAGAAGAACAGTCCCAGGCCGGTGCCGGACACCACGTGCAGCACGATGTCCGGAAAATCCAGCCGGCCGGCTGCCGCGCTGGCGTCGGTGTGGGGGCGCACCACGTTGAACAGCGACCACAACACGGCGTGAAACAATACGCTGACGAGTCCACTCAAGGCGCCGAGCAGCAGCAGATAAGAGCGTTCCATGAGGGACTAATTGACTCCGCAGTTCACTTGCCACCGAGCTCCCGTTGCAATCCCTGCAGTAGTTGTTCCACGTCGTCGTGGGAGTTGAATATGTGCAGCGAGATGCGCAGCGCACCTTCGTCTGCTGAATCGCCGCTGCGCCAACGCAGCGCGCGTACGTAAATGCGATTGTTGCGCGCCAGTGTCTCCGCGATGTCCGCGGCGCGCTTGCCCGGCACGCGAAAGGTCAGGATACCTGCCCATAAACCCGGCCGTCCCGGCGTCAGCAGCTCGATGCCTGCGAGTTGTTGTAGCCGCATGCGTGCATAGATTGCCAGTTCGCGGATACGCGCTTCGATGCGCAAGCGGCGTACTTGTTCCTGGAAATCCAGTGCCGCCTCGGCACCGCGCAGCGCGGGCCATAGATGCGGGACGATGTTGCCCAGCTTGTGCAGCGCTGCGGAAGTGGTTTCCTGGCCGACTGTGACGGTCGGCGTCAGCAGCGGCGGGTAGGAATCGATGCCGCGAGGTTCGAGCGGCCAGATCTTGTCGAGCATTTCGCGGCGCACGTACAGCATACCGGTGCCGTGGCTGCCCGCCAGCCATTTGTGAAAACCGGCGGCATAGAAGTCGCAGCCCAGATCGCGCAGCGCGAAGTCCAGCATGCCGAACGCCTGCGCGCCGTCGATGACGGTGGCGATGTTGCTTTGGCGGGCCAACTGGCACAGCTCGCGCACTGGCAGCAGGGCGCCGTCCGCATACTGTACGTGCGAGAACGCCATGACTTTGGTGCGGTCGGTTACCGCGCCGGCCATCAGCCCCAGGGCCTGTTCGGGTCCGGTGAGCGGCATCGGCAGTTGCACCTGCTTGACGACGATGCCGCGCCGGCGCGCCTGGAACAGCCATGGGCTGAGCGCGGCGGGATGTTCCTGCTGCGGGATGATCACTTCGTCGCCGCTGGTGAGATCGAGGCCGGCCGCGACAGTGCTCAACGCTTCGCCGGCGCCGCGCGTGAACACGATTTCATCCGGATCGCAGCCGGCGAAGGCGGCGAACCGAGCTGCCAGCCGCTCGCTTTCGCCGGTCCAGTAGCCACTCGCAATCCGGCTCGCCAGCTCCATGCTCTGCTGTTCGCGCGCCCGATATTCGCTTGCCATCGACGCCCGCAATGTCGAGCAGCCGCCGGCCGCATCGAACCAGGTGAGGCGGGAATCGGCGACCGGCTGCACCCGTACCCATTGCCACAGTTCGCGCGACGAGGTGGGCAACTCGACTGCTTGCTGCGCGGTCGCGGTGCTCAGCGCAGCAAGGCCGGCCGCGCCTAACGAAACTTGCAGCGAGCGCGCCAACAGGTCGCGGCGGCTGAGGTTCGTTCCATCCTGTGTATCGCTGTCGGGGAGCATCATCTGTAACCACCGTCGCCGTAGGCGTGGCGCACATTATCGCAGTTTTCCTGCTACCGTAGCGGCTCCGCTCGCCACCGTTCATCACGATGTCCAACGATTACCTGGAACGTATTCTCAAGGCGCGCGTCTACGACGTCGCGATCGAATCGCCGCTGGAGCAGGCGCCGCGTCTGAGCCGGCGTCTCGGCAACAAGGTGCTGTTCAAGCGCGAAGACCTGCAGCCGGTGTTCTCGTTCAAGATTCGCGGCGCGTACAACAAGATCGCACACCTGTCGGAAACGGCGGCGCAGCGCGGCGTCATCTGTGCGTCCGCCGGCAACCACGCTCAAGGCGTGGCGCTGGCGGCGAAGCGTCGCGGCATACCGGCCACCATCGTGATGCCGACGAGCACGCCGCAGATCAAAGTTCAGGCCGTCGTGAACTTCGGCGGCAATGCCGTGCTGCACGGGGACGACTTCGAGCAGGCCTATGACCATGCGATGACGCTGGCGCACGAGCAGTCGCTCGCATTCGTGCATCCTTTCGACGATCCCGACGTGATCGCCGGGCAGGGCACTGTTGGCATGGAAATTCTGCAGCAACACGCCGGCGACGGCATCCATGCAATCTTCATCCCGGTGGGTGGCGGCGGGCTGATCGCCGGCGTCGCGGCGTACGTGAAGTATCTGTTCCCGAAGGTCCGCATCATCGGCGTGGAGCCGGAAGATTCGGCCGCCATGTACGAATCGCTGCTGGCGAAGAAGCGCGTCTCGCTGGAGCGCGCCGGCAGTTTCGCCGACGGTGTCGCGGTGCGCCGCGTCGGCGAAGAAACCTTCCGCTTGTGCCGCGAGTACGTCGACGAAGTCATCCTGGTCAACAACGACGAGATCTGCGCGGCCATCCAGGACGTGTTCGAAGACAACCGCACCGTCGTCGAGCCGTCCGGCGCATTGGCCGTCGCGGGCATCAAGCGTTACGTGGCGCGCGAGCAGTGCCGCGACAAGACGCTGATCGCGATCAACTCCGGCGCCAACATGAACTTCGACCGTCTGCGCCACGTCGCCGAACGCGCTGACATCGGCGGCTATCGCGAAGCGCTCATCGCGGTGGAAATCCCCGAAGAAAAAGGCAGCTTCCTGCGCTTCTGCGAAGTGCTCGGCAAGCGCGGCGTCACCGAGTTCAATTACCGCTACAACCACGGCGCCACCGCGCACCTGTTCGTCGGCCTGGCGCTGGCGGAGGGCCGCAAGGAGAAGGAGGCCATCATCAAGGCGCTCAAGGAAGCCGGCTATCCTGTGCTGGACATGAGCGACAACGAAATGGCGAAGCTGCACGTGCGCTACATGGTGGGCGGCCACTGCGGCAACATCGCGAACGAACGGCTGTTCCGCTTCGAGTTCCCGGAACGTCCGGGCGCACTGCTGAAATTCCTGAACGCCATCGGCACGCAGTGGAACATCACGCTGTTTCACTACCGCAATCACGGCTCCGACTACGGCCGCGTCCTCGCCGGGGTGCAGATCCCTTCTCAGGATCGCACCGACTTCGACTTGCATGTGCGGGAGTTGAAGTATGTCTACGCTGAGGAGACCGACAACCCTGCGTACAAGATGTTTTTGGGGAATTGACCCGGCTTTGGCCTTCGGTAGCTTCGGTTAGCTCAGGGACGTGCCAGCCTCCGGGGGATTGTTTTCGGGATCATGAGCAACAGGATGTTGCGCCTGAAGGCCTACAGGGATGTATTCACGGCCGGTCCCGAAAACAATCCCCCGGAGGCTGGCACTCCAGTGGCGCTCGATTTCCGAAGGGATTCGGAGTCGGCGCGAATTCACTCCGGCACAGAACGCAAGACGTAGGTTGGGTTGAGTCTTCGAAGCCCAACATTCTTGGCTAAAACAGCGCCCGCTACTTCCGTTCTTGCTCCAGCAAGGCCATCGCAGCCTCGACATCCTTAGTCACGGCCGCATCCTTCCCGTTGACCTTTACGAGCACCGGATAGCTATCACGCAGCAGCGGCCCAGCCTCCTCATAGCGCTTCTGCGCGATCAGCAACTCGCCGAGCGCGCCGCGGGCCAGGGCGAGCGGCGGGCTATCCGCGGGTAGCGCTCTTGCGCCAATCGTCGTAGCGGTCCGCAGCGTCTGCTCCGCCTCGGTCGTGCGGCCCTGTTTGAACTGTGCGCGCCCCAGGCCTGACAAGGCAGACGCGACGAATGGGTGATCGGCAGGCAGCGATTCCTTGTAGATGTCGAGCGCCGCGCGGAAGTCGGCTTCGGCGTCGGTGTGGCGGCTGCCGTCCAGCAGCAGGTTGCCGAGGTTGACGTAGTCGTGTCCGACGAAGGTGTGATGCGGGCCGCGCGCTGCGATGTCGCGTTCGAGCACGCTGCGCAGTACGGGTTCGGCTCGCGCGAAGTCGCCGCGGCGGCGCAGGAAGTTGCCGTAGTTGGCCAGGGCGTCGAGCGTGTTGGGATGGCGTTCGCCTAGCACTCGCTGCAGCAATTCGATGGATTGCACGTACAGCGGCTCGGCTTCGTCCAGCTTGCCCTGGCGATGCAGGGTCAGGGCCAGGCTCTGAATGTGCATCGCCACCTGTGGATGGTCCTGGCCCAGCGCCACGCGGTCGATGTCCAGTGCGCTGCGGTAGAGCTGCGCGGCGCGGTCGTAGTCGCTGCGCTGCAGGTACAAGCCGGCCAGGTCGTTCAATGCTGAAGCCGCTGCGGGACTGCGGTCCATGTGGTGCTTGCCATAGATGTCGATGCTTTCGGTGTAGAACTTTTCGGCCGCGGCGGTCATGCCGCGCTGCTCGGCCAGCCGTCCGAGGGCTCCGAGGATGGGCGCGATTTCCACTGCGCTTGTGCCTAGCAGTTCGCGCTGCATGATCAGCGCCGCGTTCAATTGCCGCTCGGCGTCCGCGAGCATGCCCTGTTCCAGCAGCGTGCCGCCCAGCGAGGTCATCGCGGCAGCGACTTCCGGATGATTCTCCCCGTACAGCTTCTTGCGGGATTCGAGTGCTTCCCGCTGCAGGCTGACCGCGTCTCCGTATAGGCCGAGGCTCGCATACACCTGCCCGATGGTGCCCAGCAGCGTGGCGCGCGTGGCCGGCTGATCGTTCAGGCCCAGGCTGACGCGCCGGGCGCCGATGTCCAGCAATTCGCGCGCCGTAACCTGATTGCCGCGGCTCTTCGACGGGTCGGACAGCTCGAACAGCTCCACCAGGAACGACGACACCTGCTCGGCGCGGGCGCGTTCGGCAGCGGCGATGTCGCGCTCCCGCGCGACGCGTTGCGATTGCACGTAGGTCACGGCCGAGAACGCGGCCAGCGTCACGAGGGCGAGTACGGAAAGCGCCACCGCCAGCGTATGGCGCCGGACGAATTTGTTGGTTCGATACAGCCAGGTGTCGCTCGTTGCGAGCACTGGTTCGCCGGCCAGATGCCTGCCGAGGTCCGCCGATAGCTGTTCGGCCGAGCTGTAGCGGCGGCCGGCATCCTTGCGCATGGCCATCAGGATGATGTTGTCCAAGTCGCCGCGCAGATCCTTTTGCAGCCGTGCCGCGGTGGTCGAGCGGCAGGTGACGATGTCGTCGAGCACGTCGGACGATTCCGCGACGACGCGCCCGAACATGACGCTGGGCAGCGGCGGCTCCTGTTCGCAGATGATGCGTTCCATGTCCGTGATGCGGCTGCCGACGAACGCGAAAGGCTTGCGGCCGCACAGCATTTCGTAAAGCAACACACCCAGGACGTAGATGTCGCTGGCGGTGGTGATGACGTCGCCGCGGATCTGTTCGGGGCTGGCGTGCGCCGGCGTCATCACCCGGAAATCCAGGTGCGTGACCGCCAGCGTGTGCAGGGATTGGCGGGTGTCCAGCAGCTTGGCGATGCCGAAATCCAACAGTTTCGGCACGCCGTCGGCCGTGATCAGGATGTTGTTCGGCTTCAGGTCGCGATGCACGACCAGGTTCTGGTGTGCGTAATGCACGGCCGCGCAGATGGTGCGGACCAGCTCGATGCGCTGGTCCAGCGGCAGCCGGCGGCGGTTGCAATAGACGTCGATGGGCTCGCCGTCGATGTACTCCATCACCAGGTAGGGCGTGCCGTCGGCGGTGCGTCCGCCGTCCATCAACCGGGCGATGTTGGGATGCTGCAGCGTCGCCAGGATCTGCCGTTCCATGCGCAGACGGCTCTGCACCTGCGCGGAAAACACGCCGGCGCGCACCAACTTGATGGCGACGCTCTGCTGGTATTCGTCGTCGGCGCGCTCGGCCAGGTAGACGTCGCCCATGCCGCCCGAGCCGAGCTTGCGCACGATGCGATACGGCCCGAGCCGCTGGCCTTCCAGCGACAGCAGCGGCCCGGAATCGCCGCCGAGATCCTCGTCATCGCCTTGTTCGGCCCAGAACGCCGGATCCATCGCGTTCTCGCCGAGCGCGTCCAGCACCTGCGAAAGCAGGGTTTCATCGTGGCCGCAGGAGCGACGCACGAACCTCGCGCGCTCTTGCGGGCCGAGGGCCTGTGCGTGCTGCACTATGTCGCGGACTGCGTTGGGGTCGTCTGCCATTTGCGTTGTGATCGCGCCCACTGATTCAACGGATCTATGCCCGTGCCTACCTGCCATGCGGAAGCTTCCTTGCTCGTGCGGCATCGTACAACTTGCGCCGGCGGCGCGCGTTGCGTAAACGCAGATGTATCACGTTCGCCGCGTCGTGCAATAATCGAAACAGGCGCAAAACGCCGGTAATGCATGTGGGCGATGTGGGTGAGCGATATTCATGGTTCGTATCCAGGGCAAGGATATCGACCGGTCGCAATGGGCAAGTACTGCAACAACGGGGACTAACCTCCAGAGGTGACTGATGGCTACCAAGAAGCGAAGCAAGAAAAAGAAAGTCGGCAAGACGGTGAAGGCGAAGAAGACAGCGAAAAAGACCAAGGGCAAAGGCGCGAAGAAAGTCGCCAAGTCGGCCAAGCGCGGCAAGGCCAAGGTCGCCAAGAGCACGAAAAAGAGCGCTAAAAAGAGCGCTAAAAAGAGTGCCAAGAAGGCCGCCAAGAAGGCAGCTCCCGCGCGCAAGGCGCGGCGTAAGGCGAGCAAGCCTGCTGCCGCTCCTGTCGCCGAGCCGATGCCTGCTGTCGAAACGCAGGAAGTGCTGCCGCTGGCGCACATTCCGCGCCTGCCGGAGTAGCAGTCCTGTATACGACTGTCGGCCGCTGCCGGCCGACAGTCGTTTCTTCATCACCCTTGCTGGCCCCCGGCGCCGCCACCCCGCTCATGACCTATTCAATCGTGCGGTCGCCCGACCGGCCGCTGCTCGACGTCCGCGGTCTCCAATTTCAGCTCTATCGCTGGGGCGGCGATGATCCGCATCCCATCGTCATGGTGCATGGCTGGGGCGATAGCGGCGCGACCTGGCAATTCGTCGTCGATCACATGTCGCCGCGCCGCGCGCTGCTTGCCTATGACGCACGCGGTTTCGGCGGCACGCAGTGGCCGCGGGACGGCTATTGGTTTCCTGACTACTTGGCCGATCTCGAAGCCATCATCGACAACGTCTCGCCCGACGCGCCCGTCGACCTGATTGGCCACAGCATGGGCGGCAATGTCGCCATGTTGTACGCCGGCATCCGGCGGGAGCGCGTGCGCCGCCTCATCAATCTGGAAGGCTTCGGCATGCAGCGCACCCAGCCGGAGCAGGCGCCGGCCCGTTACCGGGAGTGGCTGGACGAAATGCGGCGAAACAGAGATTTCGCCACCTACGACAGCTTCGAGCACTTCGCCTCGATTCTGGCGCGGCGCAATCCGCGCACCCCGCGGGACCGGCTCGACTTCATTGCGCGGTCATGGGGCCGGCAGCGCGCCGACGGGCGCATCGAGCTGCGCGCCGACCCGCGCCACAAGCATGTCAATCCGATGCTGTATCAGCGCGAGCAGGCGCTGGCGTGCTGGAAGGAGATCACGGCGCCGACGCAGCTAGTCGTCGGCGGCAAGTCGGGCTTCACCAAGCGCGTGCTCGACGAGATGGTGTCGGAACGCTGGCAGGATGCTTTCAACCACACGGTGGTGACGATTGCCGACGCGGGACACATGGTGCATCACGAGCAGCCGGCAGCGGTGGCGGAACTGATCGAAGCCATGCTGAGTTGACTATCGTCGGCTGCAGGCCGTTGACGATGGCGTTCCATGTCGGAAATTATTGGCATCACCTGGAAGTGGGCGCGGCGCTGCGCAATAGCATTGATCGGCGGCACGGTGGTGCTGACCGGCGTCTGCATGATCGTGCTGCCGGGCCCCGCCCTCGTCGTGATTCCCGCGGGGCTGGCGATTCTCGGCGTCGAGTTCGCGTGGGCGCGGATCTGGCTGAGGAAGGTGCGCGAAGGTGGCGACTACGCCGCGCAGCATCTGCGCAAGCGCTGGACGGCGCGGTCCAACTCCCGTAGGTTGGGCTGAGTCTTCGCAGCCCAACGATCTTGGCAGGCACAGAATGTTGGGCTTCGAAGACTCAGCCCAACCTACCTGACTACCTTAGAGGAAGTAGCCGAACAGGCTGCTGCTGAATTCCTTGAACTTGTCCGTGAACGGGCGCTTGCGCCATTCGGCCAGCTTCACTTCCTTCGTGTCCTTGAGATCGCGCTCGAACGTCTGCTCCAGCTTGCGTGCAAAGCCGCTGCCGACGATGACGGCGTTCACTTCGTTGTTGTGCAGGAAGCTGCGCATGTCCAGGTTCGCCGAACCCACCATCGACAGCGCCGTGTCGATCACCGCCGTCTTCGCGTGCAACAGGGCATAGCGCTGCTCGAAAATGCGCACGCCGCCGCTCAGCAACCCATCGAAGGTCGAGCGCGAGGCGTGCAGAATCAGGCCCGAGTCGGTGAAACCCGGGACGATCAGGCGCACGTCGACGCCGCGTTTCACGGCGTTGATCAGCGCGGCGCGCAATTCCTTGTTCGGCGCAAAGTAGGCGTTCGTCAGCCAGATGCGCTGCGTCGCGTGTTCGATGGCCGTGAGGTAAGTCGCGTAGATCGCAGTCTCGCCTTGGTCGTCGCCGTCGCTTGCCACGGCGGCGACCAGTTCGGCGCCGAGCGGTGCGATCTGCGGGAAATAGTCGGGCGAGTCCTGCGTATTCTTGGCGATCTCGCCGCCGGCGCGTGTCCAGGTGGACAGGAACAGCGCCTGGAATTGCGCCGCAATCGGCCCGTCCATTTCGACATGCGTATCGCGCCAAGCTTCATCGACGCCAGCCTTAGGGCCGGGGCGCGAGGTCGACGCGCTGGCATAGGCAGCGCTGATGTTGATGCCGCCGGTGAACGCCTTCGTGCCGTCGACGACGACGATCTTGCGATGATCGCGGTTGTTGAGCTTCCAGGTCAGCGGCGTGCGCACCGGATCGAGCGGCCGGAACTCGCGCACTTCGACACCGGCATCGCGCATGGCATCGAAGAACGCGCCCGGCGTCGTGACGCTGCCGACAGCGTCGTAGATCACGCGCACTTCCAGGCCCGCGCGGCGCCGTTCGATCAACAGATCCCTGAATTCCCGGCCCACCTCGTCGTCGGCGAAAATGTAGGTCTCCACGTGAATGTGATGTTTGGCCGCGCCGATCGCCCGCCGAATCGCCGCCAGCGTCTGGGGGCCATCGATCAATAGCTCGATTTTGTTGCCGGCGACCAGCGGCGCGTTGGCCTGATCGCGGAACGCGGCGATGAGTTCGCGGATGTGCGCGTCTTCAGCGTCGGTGTTGGCAGCGGCGCCTGGTGCAGTATTCAGGCGGCTGTCGATGAGCTTCGTGCCGCGCGATTCGCTCAATGCGCCTGCTGCGGCGAGTACCGGCGGCGTGAAACCCTTGCTTTCGGCTCGCGATTTGACGCCCGGTGCGGCGCAGGCGCCAAGCACGATGGCGGCCGCCGGTGCCAGCCACCGCAGCCACCCGATGCGCAAGCGCCCCGTGAACGAGCGACTCATATCGACACGCCGCTATTCACGGGGGCTTGTCGGCCGATTACTTCGTGACCGCGTCCTTGGCTTCTTCGGCGGCGTCGCGCACTTTATCGCCCGCGTCATCGAGCTTGTCGGCGGTGGTTTCCTTGCCGCCATTCTTCAGGGTGTTGACGGCCTCGTCGACTTCTTCGCCCGCCTGCTCCAGCGGGCCTTTCTTTTCGCAAGCTGCAAGGCCCAGGCTCAGCGCGCACGCGAGACCGGCAAGCCAGAGGGTTCTGGTGTTCATGATGTCTGCTCCCAATGAGTGAAGGATGAATCGAGTGGAGAAAGTGAGCGCGTTGCCAGTGGTCACAAGTCGGCTGTGCTCAACCAATCGTGCGAGCGTCGGCGCTCTGATCGGTCAGTAAAACGTTCACGCGTGCTGCGAAGTTCCGCGCGCCGCGCGCTGCAGCTGTTGATTGGGCATTAAGGGAATCCGCGGACGTCGCCGGAACCCGCGGCGCGCTGGCGCGTTCCCTCGCTGAGTCCGGGGTTTGCAAGTGCGAACCTGCGGCCTGTCTCAAACAACGATTGGTCGTCAAGGTTCAGGAGGTTGTCATGCTCTCGTGGGCGTTAACATTTTTCATCGTCGCCATCATCGCGGCCGTACTGGGCTTCACTTCGATTGCGGGTGCGGCGGCCGGTATCGCCAAGATTCTGTTCTTCATCTTCCTGGTGCTGACGTTGGTCGCACTGGTTGCCGGCGCGATGCGCGGGCGGCCCCCGGTCTGACGCCGGTATTCGCTTCGCTGCAGCGATAAGAAATAAAAAGGGAGCCACAGGGCTCCCTTTTTTTAGTAGCCCCGATTGGGCCACGATTGGCTGGCCACAATCTTCAGGCGAACAGCAATGCCTGGCTCACTGCGACACGCACCGTATCCGGCACGAACGGTTTCGTGACCAGGAACGTGGGTTCCGGACGTTCGCCGGTGAGCAGACGTTCGGGATAGGCGGTGATGAACACGATCGGCACTTCCAGTTCGCTCAGGATCTGGCGAACCGCATCGATGCCTGAACTGCCGTCGGCAAGTTTGATATCGGCGAGCACGAGGCCAGGACCGGTACGGCGCGCGGCGCGAACGGCTTCGTCGCGCGTGGTCGCCGTCGCCACGACCTCGTGGCCCATCTCCTTGATGATGCTCTGCAGGTCGAGCGAGATGATGGGTTCGTCTTCGATGATGAGAACCTTCGTGGTGGGCTGGCTGGAAATCTCGCGTACGGCCTGGCTCGACATCTCTCGCACCTGGTTCTCGGACACACCGAGAATGGCCGCGGTATCAGGCGTGTTGAAGCCTTCCATCGCCGTGAGCAGCAGCGCCTGGCGATGCGCCGGCGTGAGCAGCTTCAGCCGTTTTTCCACGCCGCCTTCCGCAGCCTGCGTTCCAGCCAGCGAACGCGAATCCAGATCGGTCGCGCTCCACAGCTTATGAAACAGTCGGTACAGACCCACTCGCGGCGAGTCCGGTCCCAGCACGGCGGTGTCCGCGACGATGGCTTCGAGGCAGGCACGCACGTAGGCATCGCCGCTTTTCTGGGTGCCGCACAGGGCGCGGGCGTACCGTCGCAAATAAGGCAAATGCTCGGCAATCGCGTGAGCTAACGCCATGTTGAGGGCTCCTGAAATCTAATTCTTGGGATCGCTGAGGCAGACGCCCGGCAGCGGGGCATGCGTCCGAATGTACGCTACTATGATCGAGAGGGGACAAAAGTTCCCCAACTTGAGTACCCCCGGTGGAACTTTCGCTGACGCAGGGACGTTCGTGCTTTGCTAACCCATATTCAGCGACGGTCCATCATTCAGCGGCGGGGCCCTGGGCTACGTCGTACGTCTTTCGTGCAGCCATGATCATGAGTGACAAAATCAAGCCAGACCAAACGGCTGTTTCGGACGGCTCCGCCGCGGAGCCGGTGCCGGATTGGCTGGGCAATCGCCTGCGGCGGATGTTCACCGAAGTGATGGACGAGCCGGTGCCGGATGAATTCAAGGCGTTGCTGAAGCAACTGGAAGAAAAGGAAAAGGAGCGCGGCTCCTGAGCGGGGCCGCGTTGGAGCACGATATGGCGGTTGCTGATCCTTTTCTCGATCAAGTCACTGCGCTATTACCGGCGTTGCGCGCGTTCGGCCGCTCGCTGTGCGGCGATCCGGCGCGCGCCGACGACCTGGTCCAGGACACCGTGCTCAAGGCCTGGACCAATCGCGTGCAGTTCCAGTCGGGCAGCAACCTCAAGGCATGGCTGTTCACCATCCTGCGCAATTGCTATTACTCCGAGCTGCGGCACCGCAAGTTCGAAATCGAAGACCCCGAAGGCGTCTGCGCGGCGCAGATGTCGGTGGCGCCCGACCACGATGCCAAGCTGCATTTGCGCGACCTGAGCCGCGCGCTGCAGGAACTGCCGACCGATCAGCGTGAAGCGCTGGTGCTAGTGTGTGCGACCGGTCTGTCTTATGAGGAAGCGGCGGATGTCTGTCAGGTCGCTGTCGGTACCATCAAGAGCCGCATCGCACGCGCCCGCGACCGCCTGGTCGAGATTCTCGGCGACGATGCCGCGCATGTGGTGGGACCGTTGTCCAGCAGCCAGAATTCCTCCTCAGGTGACAGCGTCGCTGGGCGCCGCAGGACCGTTCCCTAACGCTCAATCCGTCACGCGCGGTCCATGAAAATCCATAAGGCGGCAGCCGCGCCGCGACGTTGGTGGGGCCGCAACGCCGGATTGCGCCCCCGTCTCGTGCTCATCGTTGGCGTTGCGATGCTCGCACCTGGAGCGCTCGCCGTGCTGCAAGCCGTGTCCAGCTACCGCAGCAGCATGGGCTACCTGCAACAGAACCTTGCGCAAGCCGCGCAGCTCGCCGCCAATGAAGAAGTGAACATGATCTCCGCATCGCGGGAGATCCTCACCAGCCTGGCCGCCCACCCTGATATCCGCGCCGGGCAAGGCCCGGCCTGCCGGCGCGCCCTGCAGCGCGCCATCGGCGGCCTCGATCAATATGCCGGCGCTGCCGTCATCGACGCGAACGGGGAATTCATCTGCGCTTCCGACGTGATGAAGTCGCGCGTGAACGTGAACGACCGCACTTGGTTTCGCGACGTGATGGCGGGCGATGCGTTCGTCGTCAGCGATCTGGTGATGAGCCGGTGGCTGGAAAAGTGGGGCATGGTCACGGCGGTGCCGCTGGTCGACGCGAACGGGGCCATCGATGGTTCGGTGGCGTTGTTCGTCGGCTTGGACTGGATGACGCGCCGCTACCAGCGCGCCGCGACAGCCGACGACACTGCACTCGCGCTGCTCGACGGCAAGGGTCGGCTGATCGCCGCCAATGCCGAGCAGTCGCCGCTGACTTCCGGTTTGCCGCCGGACGCACTGATCAAGGCGCACCTGGAGAATCGCACCCAGACTTTCAATGCGCGCGGCCGCGACGGCACCTGGCGCCTCTACGCGATCAGTCCGCTGCTCGATGGGCGCATCTTCGTCATTCTGGGTACGCCGCTGCTGGTGGCTATCGGTCCGCTGGCGCTGCAATTCGCGTGGGGCGTGTTCGCGCCCATCCTGATGTGGGGACTGGCAATCGCCGTGGTGTGGTTCGGCATCGAACACCTGGTCGTGCGCTGGATCACTTACCTCGACCGGATCACCTCGGCCTATGCGGCCGGACGCCACAGCGTCCGGCCCGAGCGCACCGTGGCGGCGCCCGCTGAAATACGCAACCTCGGCGAAACGTTCACGCGCATGGCCGACCTGATTTCCGCGCGCGAAACGGAACTGCATGAATCGCTGGCGCAGAAGGAATTGCTGGTGCGCGAGATCCATCATCGCGTGAAGAACAATCTGCAACTGGTGATGAGCCTGCTCAACCTGCATGCGCGCCGCATCAAGGATCCGCGCGCCGAGGCGGCATTTGCGGAAGCGCGCAGCCGCATCAATGCGCTCGCGACGCTGCACCGCCGGCTGTACGAGTCGGAAAACCTGCAGGAAGTCGAACTGCGCTGGTTCCTCGAAGACCTGTGCGCCGAGTTGCGCCGCGGTGGCCTCGCCGGCAGCCGCGATGTCGAGTTGACGGTGACCTCGACCGATGAAGTGATCGGCCCGGACATCGCCGTGCCGCTGGGTCTGCTGGTGACGGAGGCGATCACCAATGCCTACAAGCACGCGTTCAGTGGCGTCGACCGCGGCCTTATCGAGGTCATCGTGCGCCGGGACAGCGATGCCCAGCTGACGCTCCTCGTCAAAGACAGTGGCAGGGGCTACGACGCGGCCGGCACCGATATCGAGCCGGGCGGCCTGGGCCGCTCACTGATCGAGGCATTTGCGCGCCAGTTGCGCGGCGAGCTGGAGGTCAAGTCCGACGAAGGCACCACGGTCCAGGTGCGATTTCCCGCGCCGGCGCGGGTGCCGCAGACAGCTGCGTAATTGCACTTACGGATGTCCCTGGAACCCTTCCGGGGTGTAGTGCGTTTCTGACGCGCGTCGCTGCCCTTAGGGCAGCGTTCCGTCCATGAATTCAGGAGGCAGACATGAAATCGTTCACCGGCGGCACGGCCGCCCTGATGACGGTCATGCTGCTGACCGCTGCCGCCACGACGGCCGATCCCACGCGCAACCGAGGCTCGGTAAGCCCTGCAGCGCGCGTAATGGAGATGACCACCAGCACCACCACCCAAGTCAGCGATGCGTCCCTCACCGCGCTGGTCAAATCCAGGCTCGCCACCAACGCCAATACCCGCGACCTGCACGTCGATGTCGACACCAAGAATGGCGTGGTGCGGTTAAGTGGCGAAGTGTGGTCCGCGGAAGAACGCGACCTGGTGGAATTGCTCGCGCGCAATACCGAAGCCGTCGCAATGGTCCAGAACGACCTGATCGTTCTCGGCCGCAGTATCGCCAGCCGCTGACGCCGGTTTCGCCGCCGCCGTTTGTTATGCTGCGTGGCCGTACTGGCCACGCTCTCTTACTGAATGTCAGATTCCAGCCGGCGCGCCCTCGATGTGCTGCGTCATCCAGGTTTCATGCGTTTCCTGTCGGCGCGCCTGCTGGCGACGCTTGCGGCGCAGATGCAGACCGTCGCAGTGGGTTGGCAGGTCTATGACATCACCCACGATCCCATCGACCTCGGCCTGGTCGGCCTGTCGCAGTTCCTGCCGTTCATCGTGCTCATCCTGCCGGCCGGACACATCGCGGATCGTCACGACCGCCGCCGCATCCTGAGCTGGTGCTACGCGCTCGAAGCTCTCTGTGCCGTCTTGCTGTTGCTGTTCACGTGGCAAAAGATCGCTGCGGCATGGCCGGTGTTTTCGGTGATGGTGCTGCTCGGCTGCGCCCGCGCCTTCTCCATGCCCAGCGGCCACGCGCTGCTGCCGAATCTGGTGCCAGCCGAGGATTTCAGCCGTGCCGTGGCGCTGAATTCATCCGTGTTCCAGATCTCGTCCATCGCCGGACCGGCCATCGGCGGCCTGGTCTATCTCGCTGGACCCAGTGCGGTCTACGCGACCGTGGCTGTGGGTTCATTGTGCGCCGTCGCCTTGATGGCGCGGGTAAATGCGGGTGCCAGAGTCTCGCTCGACGCGTCGCCGACGAGTCTGCGCACGCTGCTGTCCGGGCTGCATTTCGTGTGGTCCAAGCCGACGGTGCTCGGCGCAATCTCGCTGGATCTGTTCGCTGTCCTCTTCGGCGGCGCGACCGCGCTGCTGCCGATTTTCGCACGCGACATTCTTCATGTGGGACCGGCGGGCCTGGGCTTGCTGCGCACCGCGCCCGGTATCGGCGCGAGTCTGTGCGCGCTGGTGCTTGCGCTCAGTCCCATCACCCGGCGCGTCGGTGCGTGGATGTTCGGCGGTGTCGGCGTGTTCGGCGTGGCTACCATCATTTTCGGATTGAGCACCACGTTTGCGGTGTCGTTCGGCTGCCTGATCGCGCTGGGCGCGGGCGATATGGTCAGCGTCTACATCCGGCATCTGCTCGTGCAGCTGGAAACGCCCGACTCGATTCGCGGCCGGGTCAGTGCGGTGAGCGCCGTGTTCATCGGTGCATCCAATGAGCTGGGCGAATTCGAATCGGGCTTTACTGCCCAGTGGTGGGGCGCGACGCGTGCGGTGATAGTCGGCGGCGTCGCCACCCTCGTCGTGACGGGCCTGTGGATGCGGATATTTCCCGTGCTGTGGAGGATGGACAGGTTTGCAGCAGCGGTGCGCGAGCGGTAGCAGCCTTCCCGGATCGAACGCCGGCCGCCGGATTCGTCCGCTTGATTCTGTATATACATACAGTACCATCGGTGCCATGGCCGGCCCCAATCGCACCAGCTTTCGCACCGGGTTGTATCCGGGTCGCGGCGCCGTCTCCAATCCGCAGGGGCGCTTCGAAGCGACGCGCAGCGAAGCGGTCGACGATGGCTGGGGCAGTCTCGACGAACCCTTGCCGCCGCTGGCAACCACGGTGCGCGCCGATCCTTCGCGCAGCATCATCTCGCGCAACAAGTCGCCCGATATCCCGTTCGACCAGTCCATCAATCCCTACAAGGGCTGCGAACACGGCTGCATCTATTGTTACGCGCGCCCCTCCCACGGCTATCTCAACCTGTCGCCGGGATTGGATTTCGAGACTCAGCTTTTCTACAAGCCCGATGCTGCCGCGTTGCTGGAAAAGGAGTTGGCCAAGCCGGGCTATCGCTGCTCGCCCATCACCATTGGCGCGAACACCGATCCTTACCAGCCCATCGAGCGCGAGTATCGCGTCACGCGCGGCATCCTCGAAGTGCTGTCGAAATACCGGCATCCGTTTTCGATCATCACCAAAGGCGCGATGATCGAGCGCGACGTGGACCTGCTGGCGGAGATGGCGCAATTCAATCTCGTGACGGCGTTGGTCAGCGTCACCACGCTCGATGACAACCTGAAGCGCACCTTGGAACCGCGTACCGCGTCGCCTGCGGCGCGGCTGCGAGCCATCCGCACCCTTAGTAGCGCGGGCGTGCCAGTGCGAGTGATGGTCGCGCCGGTGATTCCGGTGCTTACCGATGCCGAGCTTGAGAGCATTCTGGAAGCCGCGGCAGCGGCCGGCGCGACGCGTGCGGGTTATGTCCTGCTGCGCCTGCCATATGAGCTGAAGGATTTATTCGGCGACTGGCTGAATCAGCATGAACCGCTGAAGGCGAAACACGTACTCAGTCGTATGCAGGCCATGCGTGCGGGACGCAACTACGATTCGCGCTGGGGAATTCGCCAGCGCGGCGAGGGCGAGTACGCCAACCTGCTGAGCATGCGCTTCAAGGCCGCCTGCGTGCGCTATGGCCTGCGCAGCGGCGACCAGTTCGTGCACAACGTCGACCTGTTTCATAAGCCCGTGATTGCGCCGGATAGTGGTCCGGCTGATGGCGGCGGACAGCTGTCCCTGCTCTGATAAACCTTGGCGTATACTCGATCGCGCTCCCCTGGGAATCATGTTTTCCGGCTGCAGCTTCAGGACGAATCCGCCTTTTCATTCCTGGAGACCTACGATGTTCTCCCTGCTTTCGATGTCCTCCACAAGGATTGCCGCGCTCGGCGGGGTTGCGGCTGCCGCATTGACAGGCTGCATGACGGCGAAGATCGAAGAAGTGCGCGAGGCGCGCACGCAGATCACTTCCACCGAAGCCATCGTGCTGCTGGCGAAGCCGCATCTGGAGGGCACTGGCACGGAGGATAAATTCCTCGATTGCCTGGAGCGCGAGCTGGTCGGCTCGTCGGTTTCCGCCGACGCCGCCACGGCGCAGAAGGGCGGCAAGAAAATCACCGCGCGCAGCAGCCTGACCAATAAACCGTTCCAGGTGTACGCCGACGATCAGTTCGTCGACGCATTCTATCCGTGGCTCGAACCGAGCACGGCTCCGGTCAATCCGCAGGCGTTCACAAACTTCCTGGCGCGGCCCGGCGTGTCCGAGCGCGTCACCTCGATGGGTGTGCGCTTCATCGTCTGGGTGGATGGCGTGACGCAAAAGACTGACGGCGGTGGCAGCATTGCATGCGCGGCCGGCCCGGGTGGTGCGGGCTGTCTCGGCCTGGGCTGGTGGGAGAAACAATCCGACTACGAGGCGACAGTCTGGGATCTGCGCGAAGGTGTCAGTGTCGGCACTGTCACGACGGACGTAAAAGGCACGTCGGTCATGATCGGCGCGATCGCGCCCATTCCAATCATTTCGCCGGTGCAGAGCACCGCGTGCGATCGGCTGGCGGGACAGCTCAAGTCGTTTCTCGTGGGCAGCGACGACGACATGCCGCAGCCCGTCCCGGCGCGCGCGCAATCGCGCGCGCAATAGCGACTGCGGTTGGAGTTGAACCCCGATGCGTTTCGCCGCTCCAAGTCTTGCGCTGACGGTCAGCGTTCGTTCAGCTCGACAGTCGCACAGTCACCGAGGCGCATGCTGCGCTTCGCGGCAGCAATCCGCGTCGCCGGTTCCGCGCTCGCCGCGCGTCATGCTGATTCCTGGTCGCATGGTTCTTGAAGATTGCCGGAGTTCCCATGATGCATGCAGGTAATTCGACGCAAGTCCCGCACCGGGATACGACGATGCACCGCGCCATTCGTCGTGCTCTGGTGCTCGCGGCGCAAGGTACTGCGGTAGCCACGGTGTCGGCGTTTCTCATGGGCGGTTGCGCCAGCCAGCAATCGAGCAGTTCTTCAGGCGGCGCGTCATCGTCGTCGTCCTCTTCATCTTCATCGGGTGGTTCGTCGGGTTCTTCAGGCTCGTCAGGTTCATCCGGCGGCAGCAGTTCCAGCATGCCTTCGGGCAGCTCGGGCTCATCGCGCTCTTCGGGTGGCTCGTCGGGTGCTTCAATGCCATCGGCCGGCGGCGCTTCCGGCGGTTCATCAGGTTCGGCCGGCGCCTCCACGCCTTCCGCGGGCGGATCGTCGGGAGGGCAATCCGGATCGATGGGTGGTTCGCAGGGTTCCACTGGCGGCATGACGGGCGGCGCGTCGGGTGGCCTGCCTTCGGCATCTGCCGGCGGTGCTGCGGGCAGTCAGGGCGGCGCCGATGGCCAGGTCGGCGGTGCGGCGAGCGGCGGCGCGAGCGCGGGATCGACGGGCGGAGCGAGTGGTGGTTCGAGCGGCTCCGGCAGTGGCGCCGGCGGTAGTTCGGGAAGCTCAGCGCCCACATTGGGAATTCCAAGTGCAGGCGGCGCATCTGCGGCCGGCGTGCCGACTGCCAGCGCCGACACGCCCAGCGAGAGCTCGTCGGGAGCCAGCGGCGGTGGTGCTTCCGCTGGCGGCGCGAGTGAAAGTATTTTCCAAGGTTCCAGCGGCGGTGCGAGCGGCAGTCAGTCATCCGCCGGCGCAGCGGGTGGCAGCGTGGGTGGTGGTTCGAGCAGCGGCGCAGGCCAAACCGGTGAAGGCGGCGCGACCGCGAACGGATCTGCGGGCGGCGGTGCCAACGGCGCCGGTGGCGTCGATGGTGGTCAGTCAAATGGTCAGTCAAATGGTCAGTCAGGCGGCACAAACGGCGGCGCGGGTGGTTCTACTGTCTCTACGACCGTGACGGTCGGTGGAGTGCCCGTCGTTGGTGGCGGCGTACCTGGCCTTCCCGGTGCAGGCTTGCCTTCTGCAGGTGGCGGCGCTGCCGGCGGCGGTGGTGCTAGCGGAAATGGTTCTTCAGCCGGCGCAGCGGGCGGATCATCAGCCGACGGTGCGGGCGCAGGCGGCGCTGGTGCCCCGGGCGGCGGACCGATGACGACATCGGAGCGCATGGCACGCATCGATCATCAGTTCGATATTTCTTTCGGCGTCTTCGACGGCCGCATGCGCGACGAGCAGGGCACGATCGCCGGCCAGCGCGGCGGACACGGCGGCACGGGCACCGGCAAGAACGGCACCGGCGGGGCGGACGCATCGAGCAGCGGTGGCGGCTCCGAATCTGGCGACGGCGCTGGCAGCGAATCGGGTAAGGGCGGCGGCGACAAAGGCGCCGGCGGCAAGCAGGGCCAGGGCGCAGGCGGTGCGAGCGGCACAGGTGGCGAATCCGGCCAGGGCCAAGGTAGCGGCAAGGGCGGCCGTACCGGCGGCGGTGGTGGCTATGGCGGCGGCGAACTCGGCGGCAATGGCCCCAACACCGCGCCGGCCGATATTCCCGATGGCCGTGACGATGACGTGGTTGCACGCCAGCTGCGCGAAGCGGCGACGGCCGAGACCGATCCCGAATTGCGCGAGAAGCTCTGGCAGGAGTATCGCAACTACAAGAAGGGTAGTTGATCTCTCATGAATCGACGCACGCACCGCTCTTGGTATCGACTGTTCGCAACTCCGTTGATGATGATTGCCGGGCTCGCGGCCGGCGGCTGCATGACGCACGAAACGCGGCCGCTGCTGCGTGTGAACGCCATCCAGGCCGCCACGGAGATTCCGCAGGACCAATTGCTCGACGTCGGTGTGCATCTGTTCGACGAGAATGTGCCCAAGGACGAGAAGGTGCAGGAGAAGACGCACGTCTTCCCCGAAGTTCGCAAGGCGGAGGCGCGCTACTTCCCGATGCAGATCCGCAATACGCTGGAAGGCACCGGCCAGTGGGGCCAGGTGCGCGTGCTGCCCGTCAACGCGAACGCGCTCGACGTGCAGGTGAACGGCAGCATCGTCGAATCCAACGGCATGATCCTGCGGCTCGACGTGAACGTCAGCGATGCGAGCGGCCGCCAATGGTTCCGCAAGGTGTACGAGCAGCCCGCCGACACGCGTTCGTACAAGGACACGAGCGGTCGCGCGCGCGATCCGTTCCAGAACCTGTACAGCAATGTCGCGAACGACATGCTGGAGTATCGCAAGCAGCTCACCGCGGCCGACCTGGAAAATGTGCGGCGCATTTCCGAGTTGCGTTTCGCCTCCGAGCTGGCGCCCTACGCTTTCAAGAGCTACTTGAGCCAGGATCCCAAGAAGGGCCTCTACAAGGTGGCGCGCCTGCCGGCCGATGACGATCCGATGCTGGTGCGCATGGACCGCATTCGCGAGCGCGACTACACGCTGCTCGACACCGTCAACGAGCACTACTCGCTGTTCGCCGATACCATGACGGAGTCGTATTCGAACTGGCGCCGCTACAGTTACGACGAATTGGAAGCGCAGGGCGATGCACAGCGCTCGGCGCTGACGCGCAAGTTGCTCGGCGCCGCAGCTATCGTCGGCGGTCTTGTCATGGGCACGCAATCGAACACGTATGTGGGGCAGGCTGCCGGCACCGCGGCGATCTTCGGCGGCGCATACGCCGTGAAGAGCGGTTTCGACAAGGGCGCCGAAGTGAAGATGCACTCCGACTCCCTGAAGCAGCTCGGCGAATCGTTCCAGGCCGAAGTCCAGCCCATGGTGGTGGACGTCGAGGGCAAGACGCTGCAGCTCAAGGGCACGGCGGAGGAACAGTTCACGGAATGGCGGCGCTTGCTGAAGGAACTGTACGAGAATGAAACGGGGCTGCCGGTGCAGGCCCCGGCCGCAGCCATGGAAAAGCCCGCCGCCGCAACGGCCGGCGGTGGTGCACACTAGTCGTTCAGCTCTCTTCTTTTTGAATTCGCATCATGCTGGAAAGCGGGCAGGAGCTCTCTGCAAGGTTTATCTTGGTCCGGCGCCTCGGGGCGGGCGGCAGCGGCAGCGTTTGGCTTGCGCGCGACAACCAGCTCGGCCACTTCGTCGCGCTGAAAATCCTCGCCGATGAATTGATGCAGGACGTCGCCGCGGTCGCGGCGCTGCAACGCGAATGCGAACGCGTCCGGGCGCTGAATCACCCCAATATCCTGCAAGTGCACGCGCTGTACCGCACCGCGCAGCATGCGTGGATCGCGATGGAGTACGTCGCGGGCGGCGACCTGACACAGCTGCGTGGCCGTTCACCAACCGAGATCCTGCGAGCCACGATTCCGGTGGCGGGCGCCTTGGCGCATGCGCATCGTGCCGGTGTCGTGCATCGTGACGTGAAGCCCGCCAACGTGCTGTTGACTGCCGATGGCGTGCCGCGGCTCGCGGATTTCGGCATCGCGCTGGCTATCGCAGATGTGCCCGCGCGCGCCGCGCAGGGTTCGCGCTTCAACATGAGTCCGCAGCAATTGGATCGCGAACCTGCTGTGCCGGCCGACGACATCTACGGTTTCGGCGCGCTGCTGTACGAATTGTTGAGCGGCTATCCGCCGTTCTATCCCGACGCAGCGCCGCAGCGCGTGCGAACGCAAGCCGCACCCGAATTGACGGTGCCGGCGCCGGCTGCGTTGGCGGCATTGATCGGCCGTTGTCTTGCCAAGCCGGTCGCCGAGAGGCCGGACGACATGGGCGAGATCCAGCGCGAGCTGAGCGCGATACTCGCGGAGTTGCCAGCGCCCGCTATCGTCAACGCCGGGCCTGAAGTTGTGCCAGCCGGCGTTGGAGCCGTGCACATCGAACCGCCGTCGGTTCGTCCGCCCGGCTCGCCCGGCCAGAGCGATGCGCTGCGCGGCGAATGGCGGCGCGCGACGGCGAGCGGCAGCAGCGATGAGGAATTGCGCCGCCAGGGCTTTCGCCGCGGCCTGACCGCGGCCGCGTTGGCGCTCGGCATCGCCGGCATCATCGGCGTGTTCTTCGTGCTGCCCAAATTGGTCGAGCGGACGCAGCCCGCAGCCACTTATCGACAGGCGGCTTCGGTCGTCGAGCCGCCGGTGGCGGCGGAGCAAAAACAGGAACTGGATTTCGCCGCCTTGGCGCGCGCCAAGCAGCAGGCCGAAGAGCAGCGCGCCGGCATCGACGCGCGGCTGGCAAAGCTGCGGCCGCGTGCGGTGGAAGAGTGGGGCGGCAGCGACTATCGGCAAGTCACGGAAGCGCTTGCGGCCGCCGACGCGAGCTTTGCGGATCGCGAGTACGAATCAGCGATGCAGCAGTTCACCAGCGTTGAGCCTTTGCTTGCCGCGCTGGAGAAGCGCGTGAGTACGGTGTTGAACGAGAAGTTGAGTGACGGCGCCAAGGCGTTGAGCGAAGGGCGTTCCGCCGATGCGAAGGCGGCCTTCGAGTTCGCGAATCGAATCGAGGCCGGCAATCGCGTCGCTGCGCGCGGATTGAAGCGGGCGAGCACGCTGGACGAAGTGTTGGCGCTGGTCACCGAAGCCGAGCGGCTGGAGAAGCAAGGCGAAGCGGCGACATCGGCGAACGTGTTCCGCAAGGCGCTGGCGCTCGATAGCGAAGCACCGCGTGCTGCGGAAGGATTGGCGCGAGTCGGCGCACGCGTCTCGGCCGATGCGTTCGCGGGCACCATGGCGCAGGGTTTCAGCGCACTGTCGCAGCTGAAGTATTCGCAAGCGCGTACTGCCTTCGAGGCAGCCGGCCGCATGCGCCCGAGTTCACCTGAAGTCGCGCAGGCGCTCAAGCAGGTCGAGCAGGACGAACGCACACGCGTCATCACCGCGAAACAAGCCGAGGCGCGTGAGCTGGAGAGTCGCGAGCGTTGGGCGCAGGCGCTGGAAACGTATCGCGCCGTGCTGCAGCTGGACTCCACCGTATCGTTCGCCAATGAAGGCATCGCGCGCGTGACGCCGCGCGTCGACCTGAATCAGCAGTTGGATATGTACCTGACGCAGCCCGAACGCCTGTTCAGCATTCCGGTGCGCACCGCGGCCCGCGACACTCTGCAACGCGCGGCGGCTGTCGCGAATCCCGGCCCGGTGTTGCAACAACAGATCGCCAAGCTGTCGGATTGGGTGTCGCGTTCGGATGCGCCGGTGCAAGTGGCGCTGCTGTCGGACAACGCCACGCAGGTCACCATCTATCGCATCGGCGCGCTGGGCGCCTTCGAGCAGCGCTCGATGGAGCTGGTGCCCGGGAATTACGTCGTCGTCGGCACGCGCCCGGGGTATCGTGACGTGCGCCGGGAGATCAATGTCGTGCCGGGCACTGCGCTGCCGCCCGTGGTGATTCGTTGCGAGGATAAAATTTGAGCGAGACCCGCGTGCGCGCTGCCGGTCGCGAGGAGGATCGATTGATCGTCCGTGAAGCGCTGGGCGAGCGTCGTTTCGGCACTTCGCGATTTCCGCTGGCCATCGCCGGCGCGCCCAATGCCAAGGCGGACACCATCGTGCTCGCCGGCCGTCCCGCGGTGACCGAAGCCTGGATCGGCCTGCATGAAGATCAACTGTTCGTGCAGCCCGCCGAAGGTGCGGAAGTGTTGTACAACGGTGCGCGCGTGCAGCGCTCGACCTGGCTGAAATCGGGCGACGTCGTGAATCTCGGCGCGGCGCGCCTGCGCTTCACGCAGCACGCGGATCAACGCGTGCTCGACGTCGATGACGGCAGCAGCGGCAACATCACCGCACCGCCCATCGTGACGGAAAGCGCGCGCATGCACGGTGAGACAGACAGCGCGGCCGAACCGATCGCAGCGATTCCATTTCGCGCCGGGCAAGGCGCCGCACAGCGTCGCGGCATGCAATTCAGTCCGGTCCGCGCCGGGCTTGCCGTGCTCGCGCTGCTGGTCGGTGCGGTGTTGTGGTTCATCTTCACGGCGATTTCGGTGGGCATCGGCGCGAATCCGGCGACGGCCCAGATCACAGTCGACGGTGCACTGCCCGCGATACCTGTCGGCAACCGCTTTCTGCTGCGCCCCGGTCCGTATCACGTGCGTGCGGCGCAAGCGGGTTACACGCCGGCCGAATTGAAGATCGACGTCACCGACGCGCCGGGTCAGCAGTTCGTGTTGACACTTGCGAAGTTGCCGGGCCGCTTGCACATCGATGTGCCGGAAGCGACGCAGGTCAGCATCGATGGTAGCCAGCGCGGCACCGCGCCCGGCGACTTTGAGCTGACACCCGGTCGACACACGCTGAACATCGCCGCCGCGCGCTATCAACCATTCGCCGCGGACGTGGACATCGAAGGCGCTGGCAAGGCGCAGACTTTCAAGCCGGCGTTGATTCCGGCGTGGGCCGATGTGTCGGTGACGTCAGAGCCTGCCGGCGCACAGGTGTTCATCGGCGGTGAGCCACGCGGCGCAACGCCGTTGCAGACGCAGATTCTCGCCGGCAGCCATCCGGTCGAGCTGCGCATGGAAGGCTTCAAGGCGTGGACGACCGACATCCAGGTGAAGGCGAATGAGCCGATGACACTGGGTCCGGTGCGCCTGGGTTTGCCCGATGGCAGGTTGTCGGTACGCTCTGAGCCCGCGGGCGCGAACGTGTCGATCGGTGGCGTGTATCGCGGTCAGACGCCGCTGGATATCGAGCTGCGCCCCGACGTCGGCCAATCAGTTGTCATCACCAAGGCAGGTTACGAAGCGACGACACGCCAGATAACGGTCGCGCCGGGTGAGCGCAAGAGCCTGTCGGTGCCGTTGAGCGGCGTGTTCGGCGAGATCGCGATTCGCGGCCAGCCCGCCGATGCGCAGGTGTTCGTCGACGGCAAGGCGAGCGGCAATGTGAACCAGACCCTGCGGCTCGTCGCGGCGTCGCACGAAATCCAGGTGCGCAAGGCCGGCTTCGTCGATTTCAAGACGACGGTCACGCCGCGGCCCGGCTTGCCGCAAGTGATCGAAGCGAGCTTGCTGACGGCCGAGCAGACGCGTGTCGCGTCGATACCGGCGGTGCTGACGACGAAGTTCGATCAGCAGCTCAAGCTCATGCCGATCGGACGCTTCACCGCGGGCAGTCCGCGCCGCGAACCCGGCCGTCGTCCGAACGAAGGCCAGCGCGACGTGGAGTTCAAGCGCGCGTTCTATCTGTCGGTGAAGGAAGTGACCAACGCCGGCTTTCGCCGCTTCCGGCCTGAACACAAGTCCGGCATCGCAGGGCCGACGACGCTCGACCTGGAGAATCAGCCCGTGGCCGGCATCAGCTGGGAATCGGCGGTTGCGTACTGCAACTGGCTGTCGGAGCAGGAAGGTTTGCCGCTCGCATACAAGAAGGACGGTGATTCTTACGTGGCCGTCAAGCCGATGACGACGGGCTACCGCCTGCCGACCGATGCCGAATGGGAATGGGCCGCGCGCTACGCGGGCGGCGGCAAGTTCCGTCGCTATCCGTGGGGTGATGCGCTGCCGGTCGCGGCCGGCTCCGGCAACTATGCCGATTACACCGCGCGCATTGTCGTGCAGGACGTGATTCCCGACTACGACGATGGCTTCATCGCCAGCGCGCCCGTCGGCAAATTCGCGCCGAACCCGCTGGGACTGTATGACATGGGCGGCAACGTCGCCGAATGGGCGCACGACTACTACACTGTGAGCGCCGATGCGACGCAGGTGGCGGTCGATCCGCTCGGCCCCGAGCAAGGCAAGAGTCACGTGATCCGCGGTTCGAGCTGGAGACAGTCCAGCGTGACCGACCTGCGCCTGGCGGCGCGCGATTTTGGCGATGCGGCCCGCAATGACGTGGGCTTCCGCATCGCGCGCTACCTGGAGTGAAGTGCCATGAGAGTGCCTCCGAACCTGGTGATGCTGGCAGTCGTTGGAGTCGCAGGTTCGCTGCTGTTTGCGGCGGAGTCGACGCAGCAGGCGAAGGAGAAGCAGGCGGCTACCGTGGTGCCGCCTGTGGTCGCGCCCCCTCCCCAGCCCTCCCCCGCGCCGGGCGCAGGGGAGGGTGCGGAGAAGAAGGAGGCAGACGACAAGAAAGCTGATCCGGCCACCGATAAAGCAGCGGCGGATAAAACCGCAGCGGATAAAACTGCCGCCGACAAGAATGCCGCCACGGCGAAAGGCCCCTCGCCGCAGCGCTTCGTGCCGTCCGAAGAAGTGCGTCCGGATTTCGAC